>Ga0316224_1000125_pt1 | contig 123958 bp, 130 predicted proteins | sample TBH18013metaG_FD_206254 | JGI IMG/M metagenome (GOLD analysis project Ga0316224, IMG submission 206254) | Freshwater microbial communities from Trout Bog Lake, Wisconsin, USA - TBH18013 | ecosystem: Environmental > Aquatic > Freshwater > Lake > Hypolimnion/Profundal zone | place: USA...
GATGCTGCTTCTACTACTGCTTCTGCTGCTGCTTCTGCTGCTGCTTCTTATTATTCTGCTGCTGCTTCTGCTGCTTATGCTGCGGAGGTTGGTGTCGCTGCAAAAACTAAAAACCAAAAAGAAACAGCTGATATTGTAAGAAAGTATATTCCAATTGAGTTATGGAATGTACAGAAAATGATTGATGAATTAAAAAGTAACCAAGCATAATCTAACCAAACCCTAAAAACGTAAATTGTATGAAACAACTATTAATTAAACTAGAAGCTTGTGAAGAAGCCTTAGAATGGGCTGGTGACAAGACATGGGAAGAGATTTACAACACCTGTCACAGAGGTGATTGGTTGCTATGGTTGCACGACAGAACCAACAGAGAAGACTTACAAGTTAGAACACTTGCCAAAGGCCATTGTGCTAATACAGTAAGACCCCTCATGACAGATGATACAAGTCTAAAAGCTGTTGATACAGCAATTGCATTTGGTGAAGGTAGAGCTACATTGCAAGAACTAGATGCTGCGGCTAATGCTGCTTATTCTGCTGCGGCAGCGGAGGCTATGGCTTATGCTGCTTATGCTGCTTATGCTGCGGCAGAGGCTGCGAAGGCTGCTAGTGCTGCTGATGCTGCTTATGCTGCTGCTTATGCTGCTGTTTATGTTGCTGCTGATGATGATGCTTATGTTGCTGCTGATGATGATGCTTATGTTGCTTCTTGTGCAGGAATTAAAAATCAAAAAGACACAGCCGATATTGTCCGTAGATATATACCAATTGAACTATGGAATGTTCAAAAAATGATTGATGAAGTTAACAAACAAATCTAAAAACATGAAAGAACTACAAGATATAGACTGCAATTGCAACGATTGTACCTTCATGCGTAGGGATTTGGATAAATATAAAGCCTCAAAGCAATGGCACGAGAAGTTGCAAAAGGAATATTTTGAAACAATGACCGAGAAGCTGGGGATTAAAAATAAGCAGTTTCAATTTGAAAACACGGCTTATGTACACTTTGGATTTTGCTTGCGATTCAACAAAGAAGTAAGTTTTATACCTAATGTTTGTCAGATAGAAAATCAAAAATGTTTCATTAACAGAAAAGATAAGACCAATGAAAATAATAATAAAAACGGATAACGTACATTTTTAAAAGGAGGTAAACAATGGAAAATAATTGTAAAACTTGCAAATTTGATATAAAATTTGAATTTGAAGAACCTTGCAAAACTTGCATAAACGTCACTTACTTATCAAGTTTTGGAAATGTTTCAACCCAATGGCAACCCAAAGAAGAAAAACCTTTAAAAGGCAATCTTATTCACCACAAACCTCACGTTTTAGGTAATCATAAGCCAAAAAAAGAAACACCCAAGCCAATTACCTACACAAGGGAGGAAGTGTTGGAGTTGATGCGTGAGGCTTATGATGAAGGTTATTCACATGAAGATAATATGTCTTGTAAAACAATACTTGACAATTTTGACAAACTTAAAAACCAAAAAGAAGATGCCTAAATTTAAAGTGGTTAAAACGTATTCTAAAGGCTTAGAAAACGATAAGCATGGTAGATGGTCCAGAACTGTTTACGCCGGTAACTTAAACCCTCAAAAATTTACTGACTTTTTAGGATTATACACCATAGCCCACATTAAGAAGTTGAACGGCTATCAAGAAGGTTATGATAAAAATGGCAAGTTTTATTTTAATGGTAAATTCATTGTCACATACCAATTTCCAAACAACAATAGTAACGACTTAGTGTTTGACTCAGTAGAACAGGCTATAAGGACAATTAAAAGGAAGTTTAGCAAGTTCATCAAAGACTTAACTAAAAAAGTAATTATATGAATAACAAATGAACATTACAAGAATTTGACAAACTTAAAAACCAAAAGAAATGATTGACAAAAAAGAACAAGAAAATAAGGCATTTGGTAATTGGTTATTAGGTGTTATTATGGGTGCAGGATTCGCAACATTCTTATGGTGTATATGTTACAATCCACATATATCTAATACTGAGACAGTAAAATCAGTTGAAGAATGGTCCAACGGTTATTATAAAGTAGAACTTAAAAACAATTTTGTCAAAATTTTGATAAAGCAGAGAGATTACAAAGTAGGTGACACGTTAATAATAACAAACAAATCTAAAAAATGAAAGAGTTAACAATATATGAATTTCAAGCAAAAGACATTGAGGATTGTCTAAGACTATGTGCAAGGGCATTAGGTTCAAAAGATAAAAAAACTTGCTTAGATAGAGATGTAATGCAAGCTTGGACAACTATTCAAAATGTAATAGCAGGTAAAAAAGATGAAAGAGTACCACGTTTATAAAACAAAATGAAATGAAAAAATTTACAATTGAAATCAACTACATTAAATTTTAAAAATTATGATACAATTGATACAGGCTTTCTGCTCATTGTTCTACAGATCTAAACAATGGAGCAAGTGGGAACATGTCTATTATTTTATGATAGTAGATAGTTTATTTTCAGGAAATGTAAAAACTTATGAGCTATTAAAGAGTACTGAACTCAGAACAGGAATGGTTAGATACACAAAAGTATTTGTAGCCAAGGCAAATTGTGATCTTAATAGTCAACTAAATCAAATTAATTTATGATTTTATTAGATGGTATGGATTGGTTTACTAATAGCCCTCCGGTTGTTCAAGCTATATTAATAGCTTTATTTCTGATATTTATATATAATTTAAAAAAAGAAGATGAATAAAGAAGAAAAAAAGTTTTTTAAGAAATCAATTTTGCATTTTGGAACAGATGTCCAAATGACCATGTGTATTGAGGAATGTGCTGAATTAATACAAGCAATTTCTAAATTCAAAAGAGGTAAGAAAAATGCTATTGATAATTTATTAGAAGAAATTGCAGATGTGCAAATCATGTTAGATCAAATGAAACTAATGTTTGATAATGATGATGAAAGAATTTCTTTAATTAGAACTCAAAAGTTAAACCGTTTAAAATCTATTATAGATGATCAGAATAAGTAGAAAATCTCCAATTACAGGAAAAACTCATGTTAAGGATATGGATATTACCATTGAACAATATGAGGATTGGAAAAACGGTATGTTAGCTCAATTAGCTTTTCCTGATTTAAATGCTGATGATAGAGAGTTTATCATCACAGGTATTACACCTGAAGAGTTTAGAATGCTAGAAGATGAAGAAGATGGTGATTGTAACCATACTCATGTAGCAGAAGAAAATGAAGATATTGAAGACTAAAACTAATATTATGGCAATTAAAAGTAAAAAAGAAATTGAAAATTTTATTAAGAATCATAAAAAGGATCTTGCTATTAAATCTGTAGAAGAGAAGGAATTGAGTGTTTACTATACCTACTTTATTGGTGGAGATTTGTATAGGGTTAAATACTCCAGGACCAATTCTAATTATGATAAAATAGAAGGTATTGATCTTATCATTCCTTTAAGCTAATGGCTTATTTAGAAACAACAGAAACTGGGATGGATTATGAAAGTTATATAACCGGGCCACAAGGTGCTCATTATATACTCTATCCTAATCCATCTCATTGTAAACATTGTATTAATTATGCTAAATGGTGGATAAGACATAATCTTGATGCCGTTAGTATTAAAATTAGAAAAGATGAAAACAGAATATAAGACAGAGAATTTTAAACTTGAGATTTTACAACATGAAGATCCTAGATCTCCTAGAGAAGATTGTGATAGATTATTAGGTAAAATGATGTGTTTTCATAAACGTTATATTTTAGGAGATCAGCATGATTATAAGCATGCAGATTATAACTCCTGGGCAGAAATGAGAAAAGCAATCATTAAGAATGAGGGAGATGTATTGATTATCAAAGACTTATACTTATATGATCACAGCGGTATTACAATAAGTACAGCACCTTTTACAGATCCTTGGGATTCAGGTCAAATAGGTTTTATTATTGCCAAGAAATCTAAAGTAAGAGAGTTAATGGGTGTTGAAAGAATTTCAGACCAAATGGAACATAAAGTTTCATTGTCATTGGAAGATGAAGTTAAAACTTATGATGAGTTTATTAAAGGTAATGTTTATGGTTTTAAACTTTATGAAATTGTCAATGGTCATCAAAGAGAACTAAATTCTTGTTGGGGATTTTATGGTAATAATATTATTAAAAATGGCATTTTTGATAATATTTCTCATATTAAGGAACTTGCCGATTTAATTAATCCACCTAAAGTTGAGGTAAAAGAAAAGATAAAAGTTCCTAAATTTAAGGCCCCTAAAAAACCAAAAGAACCTAAAAAGAAAAAAAATGAACAACTCTCAATGTTCTAGATGTGGAAATACATTCTCAGAAGGATTAGTTAATCCATTTGCTACAAGTGACGGATTACAAATAATATGTCCAATATGTGCTTTAAAGGCACGGAATGAATTATTAGGTCTTCCAGAAGATAAACCTTTTTACGGTGAATTCTCTAGAAAACTATATGAAACAGCATTAGAAGAACTAAAACTTAAACAAAATGGTAAAGAAAAAGAGAAAAATTCAGAACAAAGCACATAAGTCTGCAGTAATTAAACCTATTACCGCTTTATTAACTGATACTGAAAAAAAAGCTTTGAGGTATAATACAGGTAAACGTAAGTGGTCTTTAGTACACTTTAAATCTTTAGAACCAATGATTGAGGTTTTGGAGTATGGTGCTAAAAAATATACACATACTCTTCCATCAGGAGAAGTTATCTCTGGGGCCCATAATTGGAAAAAAGGTCTTGTTAAAGAAGAATTGTTAGAATCTATGATGAGGCATTTAAGTGCTCTTATAGATGGGCAAGAAACAGACCCAGAATCTGGTCTAAGTCATGTTGGACATATAATGTGTAATACAATGTTCTATAATTATCATTTTGGTGATAAAAATTAGTAATTTTGCACCTTAACCAAAACTTAAGAATATGCGTAAATTAGTGATTATCAGTTTGTTAATTAGTATTTCAATGATGATTGATAGCTGTAGAGCTCATAAAGGTCAAAGAAAATATATGGTTAAACAGGTTGATTCTATAAAAGGTAGTTAATCCACGGCTTAAATCCATTTTGAAATGATTATAGGTTTGACAGTTATCCTAGGGTTTGTAATAGTAGCCTTCTGGACTTGGGAATCACACCCTAAAGAAACGTGCGTTTCATGTGATAAACAATTTAATAAGAAAGATATAAAGTGTTTCCATACAATTATCAACACCAAAATCTATTTCTGTAAAGATTGTTATGAGGATATAACATTAAATTTAAAAGAAAAAAACAATGAACTCTAAGAAAGAATCACCAAAGAATAAAGGTCATTTTAATAAGAATTTGGCTGGAGTAAATGAAGTTGCTGAACGTGCGGCATTACATGTAGAAATTAACTTACATAAAGTAAGAAAAGTAGATTTTTCTAAAAATGAGAAAGAAAAAGTAGAAGCGCACAATGCTAAACTTGAATGGAAAAGGCATATGAGGCGTTTGAATCCTTCTTTTAAGTCAAAACAACATAAATATTTTTTAGCAGCTACCATTAATGGCTAATTATCATACATTAGAAATAAGTCATCAACATATTAAAGATATCCTATTAAAAGCACTCACAAAAGGTAAAACAGAAAATGCAGACTCAATTAGTGATGTTATAATAGGATATCTTAATAGAACTGACTCAGGTATAAGAGACTTAACTCTTGCTTTTTTAGGTAGTGATTTTACACCTAAATACAAAGTTGGAGATCAAGTTATGGTTAAATTAAATCATTTACACACTTGGAGATTTAATACCAGTTACACAAGAGACGCTAATTTAGTAAATGAGAATGATGAAATAGAAATTAACATTACTAATATAGATAAATATGTTAAAGATATCTATTCATATACCGTAAGAGTCATGTCAGATAAAAATGAACTTCTGGATGTTACCGGTTCTATTTCACAAGAAAGTATAATAGATATAAAGAAAATAGTTAAACCTAGAAATTTAGATGATTTAAGATGAAATTGAAAGATTTATTTAAGAAGAAGAAAGCAAAAGAGTTACATGCAAGAAATGTAAAACCTGTCTATTTAAGTACTTTTCATGACTTCAAAGATGAGGTTATTGAAAGGTTCCTAAAGATTGAAAGTCTGGTTTTGGTTCTATTATATGGACTTGGGATTGTATTTATACTATCATTTATAACAATATTCTTGTTAATTAAACATTAATCAGTACCTTTATTATGTGATTTACCAATTAAGCAATGGCAGATGTGTCAATATGACAATAGATGAATACCTCAATCTAACAGATGAAGAGGTAGAATTCTTAATTGCTTATGAATATGGTGAACCTATTAATGATGCTTTCCACGGTAGTATTCTAAGAGATAAGCCTCAAAAGAAAGATAATGAAGAACCACCGGACCCAATAAAAGAATTACCTGAAGTAACACCTTTAGAAAGGTTTCAGGATCAAGATATACCTAATGAGCATGAGTGATCAAGCTTTTTTAGTTATGACCCTAGGAATAGTCCTAGGGTCTTTCATTTAAAACCTAATCAAGATGATTAAAGAACAAGTAATGTACCAAGGTAAGCTGGAAAAGTATCAACAATTTGGTACTAAACCTAAATATCAACTCTATGAAAGAGATGAATTTAATAGCTATCAGAATTTCTTGTATAAGAGAGTGCTTTTTGGCCTTTCTGTTTATGAAAAAGATGAGTTAACTGTAATGCACTGGGATAAAAAGAACCGGATTAATAAAGTGCACAAGCATGCTCAGAAAGTAATGAATATCTGGAAGCAACAGATAATCAATAATATTACAAATTCTTTCTTAACTACCTATTTTGGTAATAGTTCTTTTGTAAAAGATCTTATTACTAATCATGGTAATACAACAGATGATAAATTTGTTAATATAATTGAGTTTAAGAATTTGGGAATCTCTAAAAAGGATATTATCAATAAATTGATTATTGAAAAGATTCTCCCGCACAATTTTTATAAATTAAAACCGCTCAAAAAAGATGGCAATCTCAGCAGAAAGCACCTTGACTACAGATTATTCAAATTTAAACAACGCACAGTTAGTGTTTCTCTATCTACAGAATCAAATATTCTATAGTGTCCATGCTGAAATTCTTGAAAAAGGTGGTATGACTAAAAGAATATATTCACCTTTTTTTGGAGAACATAAGGTGTTTTCACCTTGTACTGATGAGTATATTGAATATATTAAGAATGATCTTAGGTACAAAATCTCTAAAGAGATCAATGATAAGTTAGGTCCTATTGTTGATTTAATAAAAGATGGAGACCCTAAATTATTTGAGGAAGTTAGTAATTGTTTTAAAAGTAATGATGATGATTACAAAGAAGAAAAAATGCGAGGGTTGTAATGAAATGCAATATATTTGGAAACGCGTTGCAGGAAAACCCTATTGTAAAACTTGTAGTTCTAAAGCTACCGGAGTTGCCAAGTCTGGTGAATCTAAACCAAAAGTTCAATATAGGATTCCTGCACGTTCTTCCAAACAAGCTAAATTAGAAGCAGCTTATACTGTACTCAGAAACGCCTATTTAAAAAAGCACCCTTCATGTGAAGCAAAACTCCCTGGTTGTTCTATAACAGCCGGGGAGATTCATCATTCAAAAGGAAGAGGTGAATATTTATTAGATGATACTACTTTTAAAGCAGTATGTAGAACATGTCATATGTGGATTGAAACACATCCTATAGAAGCAAAAGAATTAGGTTTATCACAATCAAGATTAGAAAAAAATGACATTTAAACCAGGAGATAAAGTAAATTATGTACCTTCTCATTTATTAGATGATTACGATATAGAAGATATGGAACCAGGAGTAGTAACAAGTGTAAATGATAAATATGTATTTGTTAGGTTTCATATGAAAGAAAAAGGTATTTTTACTGATAAATTTAGATTTACATCAATAGCGTGTAATCCAGAAAACTTATTTCCAAGAACTTAATTTATGGATAAACAAGAGATACAACAATTAGCATTAAACTCTCTTCTTCCCCATAAGCGGGCAGGAGTTTGCATATCTATGGGAGTAGGAAAAACTCTATTAGGTTTAATGCATATGGAAAAATTCTATACAGATTACTTAAAAGTTTTAGTAGTGGCGCCTAAACTTTCTGTATTTGAATCTTGGAAAGATGAAATAGTGAAATTTAAAAAAGACATTCTTCTTGATCATATTAATTTTACCACTTATCTATCTTTAAATAAAGAACCTCTTGATTATGATATTGTTTATCTTGATGAATCACACAATATTAAAGAGAGTCATGAAGAATGGTTAAGTAATTATGATGGTAGGATTGTAGGTTTAACAGGAACTCCTTCTAGAGATTTTAAAAGATTAGAACTTGCTGATGAGTATTTCCCTACTTGTTACACTTATTTAATTGATGATGCTGTAGCAGACGGTCTTTTAAATGATTATAGAATCTTTGTTCATACATTGAAATTAGATACCAATACCAATATTAGAAAAGAATCTAAAAATGGTAAAGTATGGTACACTTCTGAAAAAGCTGAATATGATTATTGGAATAGACAATTACTTAACGCATCTAGTGGTAAACAATCTATGATTCTTAGAATTATGAGGATGAAAGCTTTACAGGGATTTCTCAGTAAAGAAAATTTAGCCATAGATTTAATGGAAGATACTCTGAATAAAGTGATAGTTTTTGCTAATACTATGGAACAAGCTGATAGAGTTTGTAAACATAGTGTTCATAGCGGGAATGAAAATTCTGAAGAAAATCTAAAAGCTTTCAAAGAAGGTAGTATAATGCAATTATCTGCAGTTCTTCAACTTAGTGAGGGAGTCAATATACCTAATTTAAAAGAAGGTATTATAATGCACTCTTATGGTAATGAGAAGAAATTTGCTCAAAGATTAGGGCGTATTATGCGTTTGTTTCCTAATGAACTAGCTACCATTCATGTTTTATGCTATGAAAATACTGTAGATGAGGATTGGGTAAATAATTCTTTAGATGATTTTGACCCTAATAAGATTACATGGTTATAATGAAAAATAAAGAAAAAACTCCTCTTGAGACTTTAAGAAGATTGAAAATCAATTCTTATTTTAATATTGATAAAACTTATGTTTTAGAATATAAAAAAAAGATAATTATAGCCCCAAATCCTGATCATAAATTAGGAACTAGGTTGTATAATCTTATAAAAAGGGAATTTAAAATAGATGAACCTCACCTAAAAAGGTATGATTTTAAAATAAATGGAACTTTGGGAAAAAGAGCTAAGAGAAAGACTTCAAAGACAAGTTTCTGACGGATTTCATAAGATTGGGTGCCCTCCTTGGACATCAATGACCGGAAAAGAAGGATATATTGATTATATAGTTGAATTTCATAGGCAAATGAACAAAGTTTTAGAGAATTCAAATAAAAAAAGTAGTAAATTTAACCATGACTTTTGATTCTGATACTTTTAAGTATATGATGGTTATATTTGGTAGTTTTACCGTTTATGCCATTATTATATTTTTAAGAGATGAAATGAAGCATGGTCCAGATTAAAAAATATGGATCATAAACTACAAAAACTGCTTGATGAGAGCTTAGTTTTGGAAAAAGAAGCTAAAATAACGCTTATCAATGATGAGGTCAATTCTTTTGACCACGTAATTAACTGTCTCATAAAGTATTGTAAGCATGAAAGAATTCAGGCTGAACAATGCGCTCAAATTGTACATAATAAAGGAGCTTATGCTGTAAAACAAGGTGATTATGATAAATTATTACCTATTTACCATGCATTAATTGATAATGGCCTATTGGCTGAATTAGAATAAACTCAAACTAAAATTTATGGGAAGTAATATTAACTTCTCTCAGATGTTATATAAATATGACACTACTGGGAGAATAAGAGTTTTGCATGTATTTACTGAAGGAGATGTATTAATCCAGGAGTCTGGAGTATTAGATGGAAATCTAGTTAAGCATGAAAAAGTATGTAAACCAAAGAATGTAGGTAAATCAAATGAAACTACAGGAGCTGAACAAGCTGTATTAGAAGCAAAATCAAAAGTAGCAGAAAAACTTACTACAGGTTATTTTGATTCTATAGAGAAATTAGATGATGAAGGAAATGATGTTGTACTTCCTATGCTGGCCCATGATTATCATAAGATGACTCAAACTGTTGATTGGGAAAAACCAGTATATTCTCAACCTAAATTTGATGGTCAACGGTGCCTTATAGTTGTAAAAGAAGGTAATGTAACATTATTATCCCGTCAAGGGAAAGTAATAGACACCATGGAACATATTAAAGCTGAGATTGAGTCTATGGTATCTTCTAAGACTAATTTAGTTTTAGATGGTGAATTATACGCGCATGGTCTTAGTTTTCAAGATAATATGCGTCTAATTAAGAAATATAGACAAGGAGAAAGTGAAAAAGTTTTATACAATGTCTATGACCTTGTAGAGAATCAACCTTATCACCTAAGATTTGAAAATATTGTAAAAATCCTTACAGGTAGGAAGTTTAACTACATTGTATTAGTTAAAACTACTCCTGTATCTTACAATACTTTAAAACATATTCATGCTCAAAACCTATCTGAAGGGTATGAAGGAACCATGATCAGACATGGAAATAGTGGTTATGAAATAAATTCCCGTAGTAAATCTTTATTAAAATATAAGGATTTTATGGATATTGCGCTTCCTATAATTAATGTAATCCCTTCTGATGCGCGTCCAACTCAGGGTGTAATAGTTTGCAGGTTACCTAATGGTCAAGCAGTTAAAGCCAATTTAAAGTTTTCACATGCTGAAAGAGAAGAAATTCTTAAAAATAAAGCTGATTATATTGGAAAAATTGCAGAACTTAGATACTTTGAAACAACAGATGATGGAAGTCTTAGGTTCCCGGTCTGCGTTGGTTTTAGGCTAACTGGAGATTAACATATACAGGAAGGTTTGGTAATATTAAAAATTAATGCTATTTTTGTATAAAAATAATATAAAATGATACAATATTTAGCGGGAATATTTGATTCTGAAGGTTATGTAAGAATTAGAAAAATAACTTCAAAGACTACTAATAAAGTAAGTTATATTTCAGAAATAAGAATTTATATGTGTAATAAAGAAATTGTAGAACAATTTTCTAAAATATACAATCTTAAAGTTTATACCGGAGATAGAGGTAAATATAGAAAAATAAGTTATTGTGTAATATTTAATAATAAAACATTAAATAATTGTTCATTTCTTACTGATTTATTACCTTATGTTAATGAAAAAAGACTTCAACTACAATGTGTTTTTGATTTATTAAATAATATAAAACCAAAAGAAGAATGCTATCAAGATTATTTAATTTATAAAACTAAATTCGATCATCCTGTTATAAATATACCATCTTATGAATATTTAGCAGGTATAATTGATGGTGATGGTTGGTTTAGTATGTTTAAATCTGCAATTGCAGGTCATCCTTCAATGTATAATAAATACTCTATAGGTCTTCAACAAAGATATAGACCTATGATAGAATTTATGAGTAATTTTGGAGGATCAACCGTTCATAAATGTAAAGTATATGATTATCAAAGTCACATACAAACTTATTCATGGCAATGTACAACAGCTTTGATATTACCTTTTATAGAAAAAATAGCTCCTTTTTTAATTGAAAAGAAAGAAAAAGCATATTTATTTATAGATTATATTAAAAAACATGAAGAATTTAAAATATTTGCAGATGAAACATTATTAAAATATAAACATTTTTAGAAATGATCTCTAATGATTAAATGATATACAATGGCACAAACAGCATTATTAATTAAAAATAGAAAAGTAGTTACAAAAAGTCATTATGAAGGTGATAAATTAATGGCATTAGTAACTAATGCTGATGATAATTTTTCTATGATTAATGATAATCAAGCTTTAGCATTTGAAGTTGAACAGGGAGATGAAGCTGACTTTCATACAGGGTTAAGAAAACTGGCAGATGCTGAAAATCAATTTGTTAGACAATATTCTACAAATCCTGAATGGAATCCTGAAAATCAACCAAAACCTTTAAGTAATGAAGACAGAACCCCCGTACAAGGCTGTTAATAGTCCTACTGGAGATGGAAATGTACTCTATGGCATAGAAAGCCATGGAGTACTTTTTTGTAAATTTACAATAGAACAGGATAGAGATTATATACTATCTTTGTTGAATGAAAAATTAAAAGAATAGCATACATATGGGGTAGCCAGGCGTTTGACAGGAACTGTATATTAAAGAGTAAGCACGTATGACTAGCATTGGAAGTCATTAAAAAGCTCTATGTAAACTTGAAATGACAACTTTATTGTTGAAAACCGTCAAGCTAGCATCTTAGATGCAGCTGGCAAATGCGCTATTTCTGCACTTGTTGCAGGTGTAGCAATTCAGGAAGAGGAATTGGCTGTAGCCTAAATCTCAACAAGTAACTCTGACTTATCTGAGTGCAAAGGATTTTATACTTTCCTTGAAAGATCTAATAAAAAGTATATCATTTTGTAAGTTTAGAAAAACTTAATAAACGTGTAGAAGGTTTTATTATAGGTTTTTGGACCGGGGTTCAATTCCCCGCTACTCCACTCTTGCAAAGAGAATATAGGAACATGATTGGTTCAAATCCAATCTCTTTGCCCAACTAAATTAAATTAATATGAATAAAATAATAGCGTTAATCAAAAACAATCTAGCATTTACTGTTTATTTTATAGTATTTCTAATCATTGTAGTAGGGATTATAATTAATCTCAAAGATTTCTTTTCACAACCAGTTCTTGTAATTATAGGAATGTTTGGCATTTTAGTAGGTACTTTCTACTTTATGTATGTTAATTTCTTTAATCAAAATCCAAATGGGGGCCAAAATTAGTATCATGTTTATGATTGCAGGTTTTGCTAAAGCAATAATGGATACTTTACAGTTTCATTATTCTACCTCAATCTTTTCTAATTTTAAATCTCAGTTTTGGGATCCATCTGTATCTTGGCAGAATAAGTATTCTAATTTAGATACTTTGACCACTAAGAAATTGTTTTGGAATATTCCTTATCCAGTATTTTTAACTGATGCGTGGCATTTATTCCAATTTATTTTCCTTAATTCTATATTTTTGGGTATTTTTATTCTTCTTTTTGTACAGATTCAATCTATACAATGGATAATCATAACTAGTATTGCGGAAAGGATTGTATTTGGATTAAGTTTTTGGGCAGGTTATAATATTCTTTTAAAGAAATAGTTTGCTGAAACTTTAAATCAGCTGGTGGAGATCACAGAATTCTGTTGATCCTTTATATGTGGTAAAAGGGGAACGGGAGGTGGAATCCAAAAGCCCTGTAGGTGTTAGCCAAGGCTATCTTAGGTGGACTTTAAATGGAAAACTGAAACTGCGTGTTAAACAGTCCTACTACCACATATATAAAATAGACCCGGGAAAAGTTAGACATTCCCGGGTTTTTTATCTAATTAATTGATTATGAAAGTAAATTATTTTGGTGCACCAGGTTTAGATAAATACAAACTCAAAGATTATAGGTATTCTTTAGAACAGATTCTTGAAAATGTTAGTCAACATACTAATATTAAGAAGGAAGATATTCTTAAAAGATGTAGAAAAGATACTATTGTAGAAGCAAGGCAAATCTTTTGTTATATTAGTACGTGGCTTTTAGATAATCCATATAGTACAGTAAAAGTTGCTAAATTTTTAGGATTAACTCATGGTACTGTAGTCCATAGTAGAAGAAACATTAGTAATATAATGTTAGTGGATAAAAAGTTTGCTCTTGAAATTAATACTCTTATTTTTAAAATGGGACTCAATCCTGAAAATAGAAATAGGTATATTGATTCAGAAGAATTTAGAGAAATACAAAGTTTTCATCAAAAATTAACAAATAATGCAGCCGCTAAATCAAAAAGACATAAGTGATGGTCATTATTATACTCTTGAATTTAGAGTAAGTAAATTATCTAGAACACAATTAGATCAAATCATGGCTTTATTACAGGATAATAATCCTCAGTATAAAGAATTTAGTAAATTACCAATTAAACCTGAACAAAAAACAAGTATATGATTGAAAATAAAAGACATGAATTTGATGTAATTCTTCTAGATTTGAAACAAACTAATCTTAATGAAACATTAGGTATTGATAAAGATGCTTTTCTTACTCATAAAGTAATGATTGATTTAAATTCAGTAGATAGTTATAGAGCAGAAAGCAATGATCAAAATAAAAATGAAGTTGATGGTAGTGCAACAGTAGTGTTTACTAAATCAAATAATCTATTTTTAATTGATTACCCTTATGAAAAATTCAAACAATTAATGGGTGATTCAAATATTAAATCAGTTACTAAATCTGTTTAAAATGTTTCAGCCAATTACTGTTAAATATGTAAAATTCAATGATAAATTGGTTCCAGCTACATCAACGGATAAAATCAATGAAAGCCTATTTATCAATACTGTAAAAGATGGTGATAAAGTAGAGGTTACTTATGAAATTCAAAATGATAATCATTCTGAAGGTCAACTTAAGATGGTACATGCCATTATAAGAGAGTTATCTCTTGAATTAGGATATGAATTTAAAATTATGAAAGAGATGGTTAAGAAAAGAGCCGGCTTACAGATTAAAGAGAATAAATTCAAATCTTTTGGAAAATGTACCAAAGAAGAATTATCATTAGCTATTCAATCAGCATTAGAAATTCAAAATTTTACTAAAGCTAATCATGAAGAATATTAATCTTCTACTATTTTTTTGGATACTGTATCAAATTGTTTAGTAATAACTTTACCAGATTGTTCCGCAGCTTCTTCAAACTTACTTATTATGTATAACAAAGTAAAAAGATGATCTGCTAAAGGATCTGATTTAAAATCACCATTTTGAACTTGTTTAGATACATTTAAGAGATGTTCTAAATCTTTAAAAGGGAGAGCGTAGAAAATAACATTTTGAATTCTTTTATGAAGATTATTGTCAAATTCTATTGTGAGTTTAACATTATCTTCAATAATTTTTACAGGAATCAATTTTTTAGTTTCTTCAGCCATAACAATAATTTTAACAAATATACAGAAATAATGGAAATCAATGATATCAAAACAAAGCTATATCAAAAGCTTTTGCCATCTGGGTGGGGAAATAGATTAAAAGGTTTTATTCTTAGTGAAGAATTTGATCAAATCCTTATAGCTTTGGATAAACAAATCAAAGATGATAAAAGATTTACACCTACTTTTAAACAAGTATTTAGGTGTTTTGAAGAATGTCCCTATGATAAGTTGAAATTAGTAATGCTGTTTGATTCTCCTTATGATATGCACGGTATAGCAGATGGAATTCCTTTATCTTGTTCTCTTACTAAAGATATAGAAAACCCTCTCCGGCATGTAATGAATGAAATAAGGACTACAGTATATAATCATGAAACCTATGATTATGATAAAGATCTTAAAAGGTGGGCCAATCAAGGAGTGTTAATGATCCATGTATCACCTACTACACAATTGTTTCCAGGTAAGCCTCATTTTAATATTTGGAAACCTTTTATGACCTATTTATTGGATATGCTTGATACTTACAATAATGGTCTAAATTTTGCAATATTTGGTGAGAATGCTTTTAATAATTACAGTCAACATATTACAGGAAACATTGTAACATGTCCAAACCCTATGCTAATAAGAGGAATCCATGGAGAATGGAATAGTGAGGATATCTTCAATAAGATAAATAAACTTATAATAGAATCAAATGGTGAATCAGAAAAGATTATTTGGTAATTAAAGATGCTGAAAAGCAATTAACATTACCACTAGTCCTATTGAACTTAACATCCCAATTGTTCTATTTTTGATTTTAGCATCATCTTTATCTAATTTAAGGCTGATTTTATCATGTTCAATTTTATCTAAACTGATTATAGTATCTTTCTTGATGATTATTTTATTAAGTTCAACAATTTGCTTATCCTTAAGAACTACTATTTCATTAGTGTTTTTAAGTTGCAGATTAGCTGTTTTTAATAAAGAATCATTAAGAGATGCTTTAGTTAATTTTAATGCTATTTGCCTAAGAATTGTAGGTCCATAGCATTTAACAGTATCCTTACTTAAGGTTTGTGCGGATAATACTGTCCAACTCATCAATGTTAGCAGTATAAATAAAAACAAGTTTTTCACGGTAGATTATATTAGTTTTATTCTTAAGTTGTATTAAACTGTCATTCACATCTGTTAAAGAATCAATCCTTATCTGATGACTTTTAATCTCATCACGGTATTTCTTTATAGAGTCGTTAAATGGTTTATAATCAGGCTCTTTGATTAAATAGTGATGAAAGTTAGGGTATTCTACATGTAGAAATACACCTAAAACTAGAGCTATTAAAGCTACTATCAAGTATTTATTTAAGTTACTCATTTTGTGGCAGTTGGATCAGAAGTAATAGTTGTTATTGAATTTTCTGATATAGTTTGAGCATCAGTTATAGAATTTGTAGTATCTTTATTTGCAAGATTGGCGTAAGTATTAATACCCATCAATGCAGTAATAAGACCAGACAAAATACCAAGAACAACTGCTAAATTATCCTTATTTGTGAATTTTATAGTAATAAAGGTCAGTACCCAAAATACTCCCACAGCAAGCCATTTCTTTAAACTATGTCCAAAGACGGTGTTATCCAGGGCTCCTAAAAAATTTGTTACAAATAATGGTAGTTTCATAATTAAATATTTTTTACTAAATTAAAAAAAATTATTGAATGAAAGAATTTTTTATCATTTTAAATAAACAGCATATTAGCCCTAACGGGTATTATGTACTTATGGCAATGAGGGATAAATGGGAAGTAGAACACATTAATGTGGCTACAGAACTAAGAATTCTTAGAGGTGACGGGTGGCTTGATGAACAATCTCAGTTTACAACAGCTGCTTTATCCTTATTTCAAATAGTTGATGAGTGGTTAGTCCATTCTAAGACTAAGATTGAATCTATAAAGCAGATAAACCAAATTCCTGAATTTGTTAATGCCTACCGCGAGATGTTTCCTAAAGGTGTTTTACCATCAGGTAAACTTGCCCGTAATAATGTTGTAAATCTTACCAAGGCCTTTACATGGTTCTTTAGAACTTACCCTGAATATCAATGGGATGCAGTATTATACGCTACTCAAGAATATGTTAAATCTTTTGAAGCAAGAAAGTATGAATTTATGAGAACTTCTCAATATTTCATATGTAAAGATAAACAATCAGAATTAGCAGATCATATTGCCAAAGTAATGTCTAAATCAGAAAGAAACATTGAAACTCCTGAAGAAAAAGAGTATCCAGAAATGAAAATATTTTAATATGGCTCTAAAGTGGGAATCACAAGGATCAGCTTATGGTGAAGCTATCCAATATATGAATTATAGAAAAGAAGGTATTATTACCAGTTTTCAAACACCGTGGCTTTCTTTTAATAAAGCCGGTACTGGAGGTTTGGAATGGCAAAGTACAATCATTATTGGTGGGCGCCCAGGACATGGTAAAACTCTAGTTAAAGATCAAATTATCAGAGAAGGTTGGAAGTTAAATAGTAATAGTCCTTTCAGAGTATTGGAATTTTCATTAGAAATGAACCCTAAAACGGTAGCATTACGTGAATTTTCTGCAAATCTTAAAGAAGATTATAACAATTTACTAAGTGTGCCTTCCCCTGTATCAGATGAGATACTTGATAAATGTCAAGTTTATTCTGATGAACATAAGACTTACCCTAGGGATATTGTTAAAGATGCACCTACCATTACACAATTTAAAAAAATTGTAGAAGACTATATGAAGACATATGGTAAAAAGAATGAGGACGGAACAATAGATTATGTCAATACTATAATTACAATTGATCATAGTATTTTAATGAAGAGAGATAAAGGAGAAAAAGATTCTCTTACTATGCTTTATAATCTAGGGGAAGCGCTTACTCATTTAAAAAGAATTTACCCAATTATCTTTATTGTGTTAAATCAATTAAATAGAAGTATAGATGATCCCAAGAGAAATGAAGATGGTAAACACGGGAATTTAGTGAATACAGCTGACTTTTTTGGTAGTGATGCTATGTTAATGCATGCTGATTTATTATGTGCCATAGATGTTCCTAAAAAGAGACATTTAAAATTATATGGCCCAGATAAGTTCATTATTGTAGATGATACAGTGGTTACTATAAATTTCTTAAAATGCAGAAATGGTTCTACAGGTATGTGTTTCTTTAAAGCTTATTGGAATGCGTTTACTTTACTTGAAACTCCTCCTCCAAATAGAGATAATAAGGTTAAAACAGCTTACAGTTATCCACCACCTGATCAAATAGACTATTAATTTTAAATTTAAATTATGGCAATATCTTTTAAAGAAGAGTTAAAACCAGTTTTAACTACTGAAGAAAAAAAGTCAAGATTACTTAATCTCAGAAGTTTTCATGAACAATCTTTTAAAATATTAGGTGTTCCAAATGCCCAATTCATTGGTAAAATATTTTTCATTAATTCTGATAAGCAATGGAAGATTAAAATGTTTGAAAGTGAATTCAGGTATGGTGTAGATTTATATATTGAACCTACTAAACTTGATTATACTCCTGAGAATTATTTACATCAACATCTTGAGTCTGAAAGAGAGTTGTTTAAATGGACTTATCATCCTGCTTGGGATAAAGAATATGAAAAACTTTTACCAGGCACAAAGGGTAATAATGGAAGTTCTGTAATATATTTGCTACCTGTTGATGATTTACAATCTGTAGCAGAATTAATTGCAGCTAAACAAAAAGAAAACAAACTTACTGAAATTAAAAAAAGCAAGGAAGTTGAAAGTAATACTGTAGATAATACTGTGACTACAACAACTACTCAAAAGTTGGTAGTTAACAGTGAAAATGAAGATTGCTTTATTCAACAAGCAACTTTAAGGGATTTAGCTGCCATTTGGTTAAAGAAACCTGTTAGTAATAAACAATGGCTTAATGATATTGTAAATAGTGCACGCTAATGGAAGAAGATTTTGTATTACCCACAGCTAAAGTAGCAGCTGTAAGAAAGAATCCGCAAAACCTGATTATCTTTTCTAAACCTAAGACCGGTAAAACATCTCTTGTAGCTCAATTACCTAATTGCCTTATTTTAGAGTTTGAACCAGGTGGTGCAGATTATGTAGATGCAATGAAGATCCAAATTGAAAAGATTGAAGATCTTAATAAAGTTTATACTGCTATTAAGAAAGCCGGAAAACCTTATCAGTATATTGCTGTTGATACTATCACAGCATTAGAAGAAATGGTAATTCCTCTTGCTGAAAAGTTGTATATGGCAACACCACAAGGTGTTAATTGGGATACCCCTGTTACAGGTGGTAAAGCAAAGTATGGTAATATTTTGCAAATGCCTCAAGGTGCTGGATATGCTTGGTTAAGAACTGCTTTTGATAAAGCAGTTGATTTAATTAAACAATTTGCGCCAAATATTATTTTACTTGGTCATGTTAAAGACAGTATGTTAGAGAAAAATGGTAAAGAATTTAACTCTTCAGAACTTGATTTAACGGGTAAAATTAAACGTATTGCAACATCTAAAAGTGATGCAGTAGGTTATTTGTATAGAAAAGGTAAAAATAATTACCTAAGTTTCTTAACTTCTGATGAAGTTTCTTGTGGTGCCAGACCAACACATTTGGCCAATAAAGAAATTCTATTATCAGAATATACTGAAACTGGAGAATACTTAACACATTGGGATAAAATTTATCTTGATGAAACAACTAAATAATTAACTAAAAACTAAAGAAAATGGCTTTAAGCACTAAAAACATCCCTACTGGGATCCAAAAAACATTACTTCCTGGAATTAACGTTGTTACTATTAATTCTATAAACATTGAACCATTCAAATTTAAAGAAGGCGCCTATGAAGTTCATATTCATGTAGAAGGTCCTGCTATTAAAGAACCAGGTTTTGTTGGATTCAATATAGATAAGAATGACGCTTCATTAGGTACTTATGCTGGTCAAATTGGCCGTGTAAAAGCTAGTTTATATGCATATGCAGATGGAGAAACTAAAACAGGAATTCCTGTTAGCCGTGATCAAAACATGTTGAAATTCTTAATGAACCTTTGTAAAGAATTAGATATTCAAAAATGGTTTGATGAACAAGATAACAAACATGAAACTATTGAAGATTTATATGAGCAATTCAAGATTGATGCACCATATAAAGGAAAGAAAGTACGCATGTGTATTGCCGCTAAAGAGTATGTTAATCAAGCAGGATTTACTGCATTTGATTTGTTCTTACCTAAAGCTGGTCCACGTAATGTAGTTATTGAATTGGAATCAGTTCCTACTGCAAAAAGTAGATTGCTTCCTTTTAAAGAATCTGAACACGTGATTGTGAAGAAAGACAAACCTGTTGAAAACTTTGGTGAGGACACTCCTACTGAAGACGTTAATGATGAATTAGCACTTTAATAATTGATGGGGAGAGTAGAAATATTCTCCCCATTTTTATCTATTTCTATGATAAGTACAAAGAACATTCCAGGTGAAGATGATATAAAAAATATTCCAGGAAATTGGGCTTTTAAGTTTTATTGTAACTTATCTGAACTACCTGGTGGAAAAGATATAAAAATCAAATCACTATTTAATCCTAAAGACACTGATCCTTCTTTTATTATTTACTATAGTTCAAGATTAGGAAAGCATATGTTTAAAGATTTCTCTGTAAATCTTGGAGGAGGTATGGTTGATTTAGTAAGTAATCTATTTGATTTATCACTTTCTGATGCCGCAAAGAAAATATTAAGAGATTACAATGAATATTTAAGAAACAAATTAGTTGTTAATACAGACCCTATTATTGAACGTACTGTTAAAATTACAGACTGTATTAAAAGAACATGGACAACAAAAGATGCTTATTATTGGCAATGTTTTGGAATTAGTTCCAGAATACTTAATAAATATAAAGTATTTCCATTAGAATCATATACTATGGAGATTACACAAGGAGATTATCAAACAGATAAAATCTTTAGGTTACCTCAGGTGTATGGTTATTTTAAAAATGATGATACTTTATATAAGATTTATCAACCTAAATCTATTGCCGGCAAGTTTATGAAATTAGGTCAGTACATTCAAGGAACTGAACAATTAACTTTTCAAAAACCTTATCTAATAATAGGTTCATCTTTAAAAGATATTATGAGCCTAGAGGCCATGAACCTTCCTATAGAATTCATCTCTCCTGACAGTGAATCCACAATGATTCAACCAGATATTATTAATGCATATAAGTATAAATATAAAAAGATCATTACATTATTTGATGATGATCCTACAGGTTTAACATTTATGAGAAAATATTATGAACTTCATGGTATTCCTTATTTACATTTTCAAACCGGTCACAAAGATGTTTCAGATACTATTGTTGCAATAGGTCAAAAGAAAACAAAAGAATTATTAATTCCACAATTAAAAAAAGTAATCCATGGGTAGTTTCACAATTGGTATTGACATAGGCAAAAAAGGTTATATCTGCATTAATGACAACGGTCATTATACATTTCATAGAATGCCTTTAATTAAAAATGAATTAGATTATAGCAAAATTCATGAGATATTAGAACCTTATGAGGGTGGTAACGGGTTAGTAACATTTGAGAAATTAGGTGTTATTTTTGGTTCTAGTAAGGCAGTTGCATTTAGTATGGGATATCAAGCCGGAGCTATTGAAATGGCTTGTATAGCCTTATCTATACCTTATATGAAAGTTCCTCCTAAAACATGGCAAAAAGAATTATTTATTGGAATTCCTGAAATAAGTAAATCAAATAATAAAACTAAATCAGGAGAATCCAGGGATACAAAAGCAATGGCTTTAATGGCCGCTAAACAATTATATCCAACAGTTGATATACCAATAGCTGTTGGAACTAAAAAAGAACATGATGGTGCTGTAGATGCACTTTTAATTTGTGATTATGGAGCAAGAAGATACAAATAATATAATTACTGTAGAAAACTTTGAAAATTATAAATCAATGTTAATGTCTTCTAACCCTGAAGATAAAACGCTTGTATTAAATATTCTTAATAATATAAATGATTCAATTGATAATATTGTTCTAGTTCTAATATTATTAGTTGAAACTAATAAATTGGAAAAAGAAGTTATTGAAAAAGAATGTTTTAAATTAAATAACATTTTAAATAACAATAATATTTACATATCTAAAAAAGAACAAGATTTTGAACCTATTTCTTGGTTTAAAGTTTTTGAAATTGTAAAAAAGAATCCTACATATATGGAATTCTTTTTAGAAAGATATGCCATTAGAACTAAAAAACTAATGATTGAATGGGGATTATCATTAATGGTCAATTTTGACTTTAAATTAACTTACAATGAATAATAATGAATCATTAGCAAAAGCTAGTAAAGAATTAATGTTTAAAGAACCCTTTTACGGGTTCTTTCTTATTATGATGAATAAGGTATGGGAAAAAAGAGTCCCCACCCTTGGTGTTAGTAAAAACGGTATAAACTTTCAATTAAGTATTAATGAAAAGTTTTGGAATAGTTTAACACTATTACATCAACAAGGTATATTAAAGCATGAATGTATGCATATTGGTTTCTTTCATTTAGAAATGAGAGATAGATTTCCTGATCATAAACTAGCTAATATTGCTATGGATATGGAAATTAACCAATATATTGAAGAAAATATGCTTCCTGGCACAGAAGGTACTTATGAACAGTTTTGGGCTAAATGGCGTCCTGTGACGGAATCTATACAAGACAGATTATCTAAAGGTCTAATTACCCAAGAACAGGCTGAAAATGAGATGCTTAAAGTTCCTTCCCGTGGTATTCTTATTAAAGATTATGCAAAACTTAAATTAGACCATAAAGCTGGTACTAGGTATTATTATGATAAATTACAGGAAGCTAAAGAAAAAAAAGAAAAGAATGGTTCTTCAGGTTGCCCTGCATTAGATAATATACTTGAATCTGGTGAAGATTTACACGGTACATGGTCTGACTTTGAAGGATTAGGTGAAGCAGAAATGAAATTAATGCATGATCAGACTGAATACATTATTAAGGAAGTTGCTGAGCAGATTACCAAAGCTAGAGGAACTGTTCCTGGAGAATTTAAGATGATCTTAGAGAAAATTAATTACAAAGAACCTCCAAGATTTAATTGGCAACAATATATCAGACAATTTGTAGGCGGTAGTACAAAAACCTATACAAAGAAAAAGCGTAGTAAGTTTAATAAACGCTTTGAAGATATGCCAGGTCTTAAGATTAAAATGCAAAGACATGTATTAGTTGCAGTAGATACTTCAGGTTCTGTATCCACTAAATCATTAGTTGATTTCTTTAAAGAAATACATCATATTTCAAAAGGTCAAACTCAAATTACTATACTTCAGTGTGATGCTGCAATTAGAAGTATAACACCTTATTCTAAAACAGATGTAGATGCTATTAAAATCCATGGTAGAGGTGGTACAGATTTTAACCCTATCATAGATTATGCTAATAATAATCCGCATAAATACACAGCTTTAATTATAATGACTGATGGGTGTGCTCCGGCACCTGAAAAATGTAGATTAAAAACTTTATGGGTTCATGATGAAACCAGTGAAATAAATGAGAATTTAATAGGATTAAAAATTAAACTAAACTAAACTTAGAAAAAATGGCAAAAACATTAGAAGTTACTACTAAAGAATTAAAAGGTTTATTAAAACACGTTATAAATAATAATAAATTCTTGCAAGAGCAAGGTAAGACGCCTTTGGCTATTTGTGTAGAAGGTGAGGCTGGTATTGGTAAAACTTCATCTATAGAACAACTTGCAAGTGAATTAAACATGCAGTTTGTTAAGTTAAATCTGGCTCAGATTGAAGAAATTAGTGATCTTGTTGGATTTCCTATTAGGCAATTCCAACTTTGTAAAGAAGAAGAATGTCTTTGGATTGATGAACCTGCTGTAGAAGAATTTCAACACCAAGGATATAAATTCACTGGTAATAAACGTATGGCATATTGTGCACCTGAATGGATTGCAGGTAAAGGAGAAAATGGAATTCTTATTCTTGATGACTTTACACGTGCGGATTAATAAATTATATACTGATGTATTGCTAGTTTGAATAATTTGATTATCTTTATGATATGGAAAAATTAAATACAACTACTTTATTAAGTATTAAATCGTGTAAAGGAATTTATAAAATAAAAATTCATGATAAAGAATATATTGGTAGTTCTACTAATATAGGTTATAGATTAAAACATCATTTATGGTCATTAAAAAATCATAAACATCATAATTTAACTATGCAAAATCTATATAATAAATACGGTATAGATAGTATTTATTTTTGCATAATTGAAGAATGTAATGAAGATGTATTAATTGAAAAAGAAACTTTTTATATTACAACACTTAAACCTTATATAAATCATATTCTTAATCCAAGTAAAATTGTTAGAGATGATATTTATAAAAAAAGATTAAGTGAAAGTGGTAAAAAAAGTTTTGAAAATGGAAGAATTATACACAATAAGAAAAAGACTTATATGTATGATATTTCTGGTAAATTTATAAAAGAATTTGATGATGCTACTAAAGCCGCTAAAGAAATAGGAAATTCAAATTATCCTACTTCAATTTGTAATGTGTGTAATAATAAAACACATACTGCATATGGTTATAGATGGTCTTATAAAAAAGTTAAAAAACTTTCAAATATTAATTATAAATATAAATTACAACCTGTATTACAGTATTCAATTACCAATAAATTTATTAAATCATGGAATTCCTCAAAAGAAGCTAGTAAAACTTTAAATATTTCTAATATAAATAGAGCTATTAAAAAAGATTTAACAGCAGGAGGTTTTAAATGGTATAAAGCGTTTGGTCCGCATTAAATTCCGTGAATTCAGGGAACATCCAGAGATGGACAATCCTGATCTAAGCATTGTAGGGATACAATGAAAGAGCAACGACTAGGGTATGGAGTCTAGAACAGACAGTAAAACCCCAAGAGCGCGGAACACATTTTGACAAGATGTGATGATATAGTCTGATCTATAAATAATCTAAGCCATAAATTATAGAATCATAAGATAAAAAGCTTATGAGATAACAATAATGCAACGCTTTATACAGGCATGTATGGAATTAATTGACCGTCAATCTTACATTTCTTGGAAATTACCTAAAGGTTGGACCATTATCCTTAGTACAAACCCTGATGATGGAAACTATCAAGTTACTAGTATGGATGATGCACAAACAACTAGGTTTTCTACTATTAACCTAAAGTTTGATATTGACTGTTGGGCAAAATATGCTGAACAAGCAGGTGTGGACGGCAGATGTATTAACTTCTTATTGATGACACCTGAATTAGTTAAAGGAAAATGTAATCCAAGGGCTATTACCAATTTCTTTGGTAGTATTTCCTCTTTACAGAATTTTGAGAAATCATTACCTATCATCTCTATGATGGGGCAAGGTAGTGTTGGTCCTGAATTTTCTAGTATGTTTACCACTTTCATTAATAACAAGTTAGATAAGATCATTGGCCCTCATGAAGTTTTAACTAACAAATCATGGGATAATGTTAAATCACAATTATTAGATTGTATTGGTAAAGATAATACTTACCGTGCAGACATAGCTAGCGTATTATGTACTAGGTTAATTAACTACACTGTGCATTATTCTAAAGATAATGCAATTGATGATAATATCATCAAACGTGTTACTGAACTAGGTACTAGTGATATCTTTGCTATGGATTTGAAATACATGTTAGTTAAAGGTATTTACAATGGTAATAAGACTAAATTTAGCAGACTTATTCTTAATCCAGAAATTATTAAAATAACCGTAAAATAAGAATTATGCCGTATAATGCCCATTTATTTATGGATCCATTACAAGTAAGCCGCCTTCCCTTTATCAAAGGGAAGGTTGCTTGTTTGTATGAAGAAGGTAAAACTTTATATAAAGGAATTACTTTTAAAACTACAAAAGAAGATTATGATAAAGCTTCTGAAAAACTTCTTGGAAAAGACACTTATCAAATTAAAACTGGAGATAAAGTTTTTGTAATGCCGGGATGTAATATTCCTGCTTTTAAATTAAAAGATTATATCAAATCTTTAGGTGCAAGAATTGTTGGAGAAATTGAAGATGCTACTGTATTTATAGGTTGTAATAATGCTATTTATTCTTATAGTAATTACAACTATGAAAAGAAACCTTATCACTTAATGTTCTTATTATCTGATGGTCATTGTACTAAATTAGATCTTATCGGTAGTGTTATCAATTTTGAAGCATATGAAGAAGATGATTCATTTAATCAATATAAATCTGAAAATATAATTGATAACTCAGGTCTTTATAATTTTGGAATAACTGAAAGAAGCGAATCAAATATTTTAGTTTCAACAGGTAAATACAATGAATCTGAATATTTTATTACTCCTGCGGCAGCTAAAATTTTATATAATTGTTTATTAAAGAAATTACCTATCATTAATGAAAAAACATTAACTGAAAAGTGTAATACATCTATTATAATAACAGATGAAATTTATGATAGTGTTGTATCAATGTTAGAATCTGGAATGGAAGATAACATATCAACAGCAAGAGAAATCATTGCCAACTGTGATATTAAAAATTCTACATACAACATATGGAGATTATCTAAAAAATATTATGGTACATTTTCTAGAAGTAGATTTAAGAATATTAGATTATTTGTAGAACAGTCTGAATTTGGAATGTTAAATAGTTTAAATAATACTGATATTATAGAACATCTTAGTACTAAAAATCAATTAACACCTGAAATATTTAATAGTTTGATTAATCATATAGCTAATGTAGAATTGGGTACGTTTAATAATCCATTATTTAATTTTAATATAACATTATCAGAAAGATTTAAACATTTTAATCCTGATTTTATAAAAACTAAAAACTCTGGATCAACTATAGTTAATAGTGAACTTGAAGAATATGAAGAAGAATTAAATGAAGATGAAGATGAAGACTATGAAAATGAAGAGATATAGAACAGGTTTACTTTTAAATTTAGAAGAAAAATTTAATTATGATAGTCCAGATACAGATTTATATAAAGATGTAATGTTAATTACACCTAATAGTTATAATTTTGAAACTATTAATTATTTTCCTGATTTAAATTTTAAGTATAATGACTATGGTAATCATATTGATTATAGTATATTTAAATTTAATGAGTCTCCAGATCTAACTAATATTAAGACTATTTTTATTAATAAAAAATGTAAAATATATTCTATAAAATTAAAAGCATTTTTGAAAAAATATAATATTAAAAAGGTTAGTGATCCAAATGAAGCAGATTATTTTGTTATTGATAAATCACATTTACAATATAATAATAAAATAAGTAACCTAATGTATAAAATATCTTGTAAAAGATTTTTAGAGCGTTTTGAAAAAGATTTAATCAATAATCATCCTAATATAGTAGAAACAGTTAAAAATAGTAAATGTAAATTTCTATTTATTAATGGTAATATTAAATCTTTACTTTCTAAGGAATACTTAAAATTAAATGAAAGTACATTTATTCATACAAGTTATGAAGAACGTATTGTAGATTTAGATCTTTTTAAACGTTGTTTAAAGTATGAGGCTGCTGGTAAATTTATTGAGCCTAAATATTTAATTTCAGCAGTTAATAATTTAAATCCAACAATAACTAAAGAAAGTTATGAACAATTGGATTCAATGTTTACAAGTGATGACCCTGGTTCTCAATCATTAGCTATGGAAATCATGGCTAATTCTAACTATAATGCAAATTTAGTATATATTTTAGAATTAATTGATAAGCATTATCCGATTCTTCAAAATGAAAAGAAAAACTTAAATTTTAAATCTCTATTACAATACATTCCATTAAAATGCCCTACAGCACTTAGTATGGAATATAAACTCTCATTACTTAAAGAACATGATCAACTAACACTTAGCAACATTAAACTTTTAATACCAAATATAGACCATGGAAGATAAGGACCCAATAATTTTAGAAAATGAATTTTATAATAAAGAATTTAGATTTAGTTATTCTAGCATTAATCTTTTGCTATACAGTCCTGCATTATTTTATAAGCAGTACATACTCAAACAAAAAGAAGAACGGTTAGACACCCATTTAGTGGATGGAAAAGTAATTCATGCACTGATTTTAGAAGAAAGTAAATTTAATGATAACTTTATAATATCTCCTACAGATCTACCTTCAGACAATGTACGGAAAGTTATTAATAATGTTTTCTATAAAGTTTCAAAAACAGAAACTCCTAATATTTTATCTGCATCATCATTATCTATTTATGGTTATGAGATTGTTGAGGAGCTTCTTGCTATTAACCTACATCAATCTTTAAAGACAGATGAACAGCGGATAGCAAAAATTGTTACTGATGAAAATGAATCATATTGGAAATTCCTGTGCATTAAAGGAACCAAAACTGTGATTGATCAGGAAACATACCTTAGATGTAGCACGTCTGCATCCTTGGTAAAGAATGATGCCACAGCCAGTGAATTGCTTAATGGCTTTGGAAAACTTCCCATGTTAAATGAGGAATTTATTAAAGTAGATCTAAAAGGAAAACCTTATGGATTACATGGACAAGTAGATAATTTTGCCATGGATGTCACTACTAGAACACTTTACATCAATGACTTAAAGACCTCAGGCAAAACATTAACAGAGTTCAAAGAGTCAGTTGAATTTTATAAATACTGGATGCAAGCAGCCATGTATGTTAAAATTATCAAGGCTTCATATAGTTTGGGTCATGATTGGCATGTAAAATTCTCATTCATTGTTATAGATAAGTACCAACAAGTTTATACTTTTAAAGTTTGTAGTACAACTTTACAACTCTGGATAGATAATTTTGAAGACATATTAAAAAAAGTAGATTATCATTATAACTCAAAAAGATATGATTTACCCTATGAATTTCTTATAGGAGATGTAATACTTTAAATATCAGTTAGTAATGAATAAAGTGTATAAAGATTATTTTCAAAAATCAAGGGTATTCTTATATCCTGTACTGGAGATTCCTAGGGGTGGCAGTGTCACCCCTATTCAAAGTTACATTTCTTGGAAAGATAACATCAAACAAGAAGATTGTAAGCTAATTTGTCATTACTATTTACGTAATGATAATGAATTTTTAAACATACAGAAACATAAATTATTTGGTAGTAAATATTTTGATAAATTTGTAGAAGGTCCTGGTGACGGTCAGCAAAAACAAGGTATTTTTATTTTTGATATGAGTGATTTTAAAACATCTTGGGATGCATTCTTAAAAGGAAAGTATTCTAAGCTTTCAGCACCTTTAAAACAACATATTAAAAATTATTACGCGCGTTCTAAATTCCTCCCTCATGTAACTAGTTATTTATACCCTGAAAAATATTATCCATTTTACAGTGAAATATTAGGAGTACCAATATCTGTATTAAAAGAGTCAGGGGAACTTGCTGATGTTCCAAACTTTACAAAAGAAGAATTAACATTTACACCAGAGATTATTAAATTAAATACTAACCAATTAATTACCATATTATGAGTAAAAACATGTTATTAATTCACTCTGAATGGAGTGACTTTCCATCATTTAGAATGATCCCTGCAACTTCAGACTGTCCTTATGTGGAATGTATGTTTGAAACAGCAAAGAAACTTCTTATTGTTGTTGGTAAAGAAAAGAAAGAAACTTTCCATTTCTTACCAAGACTAGATGAAGATGGTGCAGCGGGTCCAATTGATAAAAAGATAAAAAGAATGGTATCTGATCCTGCTACTCCTGGACAACCATTACTTGATAAAAACAATAAACCTGTTTTTGAAATGGCTGATAAAACAAGTGTAAGTGGAAAACTTTATAGGGAACAACGTGTAAGTTTTGAAACTTATCAAGAATATCTAATTCTTAATAAACGAGATATTCTTGATTTTATCAATCATTTTGCAATTAATGCTAAAAGTTTTGAAGTAGAACCTTATTTTGAAATTAAAGTATCTGAAGGTTTAGATCAACAATTTAAACCTGAGTTATTAAAAGCAACTAATAATGAAACAACTACCCCTGGAGGAATAATTCTTACAGGTTCTCAAGACTAATCATTAATGGGAGGATAGAAATGTCCTCCCATTTTATATATTAATTATGGATGCATGGGTTATTGACTGGGAAACATTATCTAATTGCAGTATGTTAGTAGCGGAAAATTATGCTACTGATGAAACTAAAGTATTTGTAATACATGAATTAGTAAATGATTTCCTACCATTGGTATATTTCTTTAGAGATTGCCGTGATAAAAAAGACTATCATATTAGTTTTAACGGGTTAGCTTTTGATGCCCAAATTACTGAATGGATTTTAAAAGGTGCTATCCCAGATCCTAATAACGGAGATGATATTGCAAGAAGGATTTATAAACGGGCCCAACATGTAATACAGTTATCCAATGCTGGAGAATTTCAAGAGTTTTCTGAAAATAAAATGCAGATTCCTCAAATAGATGTGTTTAAAACCAATCATTGGGATAACGCAAATAAGCGTAGTTCGTTAAAATGGATACAGTTTTCAATTGATTGGCCTAATGTCCAAGAAATGCCTATAAGTCATACTTATGAGGTAAAAACTCTTGAAGAAATTGAAATAATTAAAAGCTACTGTATTAATGACGTTAAATCAACTAAAAAAGTATTTCAATTATCCAAACCTCTTTTAACAGTTAGGCAAAGTATTAAAAGAAAATATAAACTAGATTGTCTTAGTTATTCTAATACTAGATTAGGAAGTGAATTATTGTTAAAACTTTATTGTAACTTTTCTGGTCAAGAATCATCTAACGTAAGATATCTAAGAACCAATAGAACTAGTATTAAAGTAAGTGAAATTATATTTCCTTATATCAGTTTTCAAACCTCTGAACTTCAAGAGTTTTTTGAAATGGTTAAGAAAACTATCATTTATAATACTAGAGATGGTTTCTCATATGAACTTAATTATAAAGGAGTTACGTTTTATTATGGTATGGGTGGTATCCATCAATGTATAGAAGCAGGAATCTATAAGGCAGATGACCGGTTTATTATAAAGGATTTTGATGTTGCATCTCTATACCCTAGTATTGCGTGCGTTAATGAAATGTTTCCGGCCCATCTTGGAAAAACGTTCTTTAAAGTTTATAAGGAAAACATTGTTGATGTCAGATTAGCTGAGAAGAGAAAAACTGAGAATAAAGACATGGCAATTATTGAAGGATTTAAGGAAGCAGCTAATGCAACTTATGGTTGAGAAAATAATTAAATATTAATTTGGTATTTACTAACTCTTTAAGTATATTTGTCAAAACAAATATTGTGAAAATATTAGTAGAACCATTAGAGTTTTTAAAACAAGGAGTATATCAGATTAAAAACTGTATTACTAATCAGCTTTATATAGGTAGTACAACAATGACTTTTGTGAAAAGATGTCAACATCATATTAATAGATTAAGATCTGGTAAACATAAAAATCTATATTTACAAAGATCTTGGAATAAATATGGTGAAGATAATTTTGAGTTTTCTATAGTAGAAATATGTACTAAAGATCTTTCATTAGTACAAGAACAGATTTGGATAAATAAACTTAATGTACTAGATAAAAAGAAAGGATTTAATATTAATCCTCTTGCTTCAGGTACTCCAAATATGTCTAAAGAGGCTATAGAAAAGAGAAGACAAACTATGATTAGAAAATATAAATCTGGAGAATTGGATCATGTAAAAAAGATCTTAAGTTCTAGAATATCATGGAATAAAGGTCTTAAACTTAAAGATACATCTTATCTACAAGTCAAGAAAACAATAACTAAAGCAGTACTAGATTCTAGAAAAAAGAAAATAGAGAATACTAGAAATAAGTATCCTAATGTGTATGTATATGATATAAGTTTAAAATTTTTAGGCAAATGGAGATCTACTATAGATCTCCAAGAATGGTCTCTAACTAAAGATAATAATTTACCTATTAAAAGTAGATTTTATACTAAAAGAATGGGATGCCCTTTGACTTTTCTTAAATCATCTAATATACAAACTGCTTGTAAATTTAATACTCCTTATAAAAACTTAATATTTAGTTATAAGCCACTTCATCAGGAGACTGATGTTGAAAAACAGGAAGAATTGCTGGGAACTCCTATCACAGTCTGTGAGGACAATCAGCAGCCTAGCTTAAGTAGTAATACTTTTGAAGGTTCAACGACTAATACCCGAGTCCTACCTAATAATATGGAGGATAGTAATGGTAACACGAGCATCCTGCATGATTTTAATCATGATGATATAGTCTAAGCTATATAGTAATATATAGAATTATAGAATAAAGAGTCTATAAGATAATAACACTGAATAGTAATAGTCAATACTCTTGGCTATTTGATTCTCAATATACCATGCAAACTACAATCAATGGTCAATTATTAATAACCATGCTTGTAGAAGATTTATTACTTAATATTCCAGAATCAACCTTACTTCAAACTAATACTGATGGTGCAACTTTAAAGTTTCCTAAAGAGTACCTTCCTATTTATGAAAAACTTTGTAAAAAATGGGAAGAAAAGACTAAATTAAGTCTGGAATATGCTGATTATCAAGCAATGTATATTAGGGATGTTAATTATGGCATCCAGAAACCTTGAGAATTGCTGGAACACTAAGGAAAAAATTCTATGTCAATCAGCAGCCGAGCCTATATTCCACAGGAAGGTTCAGAGACTATCGAAAACACACTATAATTATAGTGGAAGTGAGTAGAGTACCCTTAAATGGGGAAGCACAAGGCAATTATTTACTTGATTTGCTCTTAATAATTATATTACATATATTTGTAATATGAAAGCAAATCCAAAACATCAATTTACTGGAATTTATTGTATTAGAAATCTAGTTAATAATAAAGTATATATAGGCAAATCAGGAAATATATATAAAAGAATTCATCAACATCTTTATGATCTAAAGAATAAAAGAAAACATGAAAATAAACATCTTCTTAATTCATGGTATAAATATGGAAATGAAAATTTTGAATATATAATTTTGGAAAAAACAGAAGGAGAATTAGAAACTGCTAAAAGAGAACTTTATTGGATGAAAATATTTCAATCTCTTGATAGAAGTAAAGGATATAATCTTAGAAGTGATTCTGATTCTAAAATGATTTGTAATATAGAAACTAAACAATTAATTAGTAAAAGACTTAAGAAAGAATGGAGTAATGGGGTTAGAAAAAATCATGGTAAAAAACTTTCAGATAATTGGAAATCTACTCCTGAAAGAAATCAGATTCAATCTAAAATCATGTCTAAAGCATTAACTAAATATTTTTATAAAATTGATAATGAATTAATTTCATATCAACAATTAAATGATAAAGGTTATAAAAATGCTATAATTTCTTTTCATAGAAATAAATCTAATATAATAACTTTTAAAGGAATATTGATAGAAAGAGTAAAAATTGAAGATATAGTCCAATCCTCATAGAAATATGAGAAATAATGCAACAATTACATGGCCCATTATACCAATGGGAAAAACAAATGTAAAGGTGCATTTGAATGGGAAGATCCTCAAAATCATAAAGTTTCAGTTCTTCATAAAAATAAAAGTTATCTTATCATTCCTAAAGCAGTATTTAACTATTTCATAAATAATATCCCTCCTGAAAAGTATTTACAAGAGAATAGAAATATTTATGATTATTGCGGTGGTGTAAAGAGTAAAGGTGATTGGTATTTTCAAGAACTTAAAGTTGATGAAAATAGAATCTTTAGAGAAAGAAGATTACAAAAAGTAATGAGATATTATATCTCAAAGAAGGGTTGTAAAATTGTAAAAAGAAACCCGGACGGAAGACAGCTCCAAATTGAAGCTGGTAAATGGATGATGACTGAGTTTAATACATATCAAGAGAAACCATGGGAAGAATATGGTGTAAATGAGGAATATTATCTTAAGAAGATCTATGAAGAAATAGCAAATATAGTAGCTCCACCACCAGTATTTAAAAACACATTATTCTAAAACTTAAAATTATGGCAGGTAAAAGACCAACCTTTACAACAAAAGAATATTTAGAAAGTATTCCTTTGCCTCAACATGCAAGTAGTTATACTTGTATTTCTCACAAATTTATTATTGATAATGTATATAACTTCTTTAAGATCAATAACTTAGAGATTGAATTAGAATTGTATAAATCTACTATGGATGGTGAAATTGCCACTGGTATTTATTATATTAAAGGTAAAACAGATCCTGAACTTACAATGATGTTTGCATGGGCTAATAGCTATGATAAGAGCATGCGTTTTAAATGTTCTATTGGTGCTAGAGTAAATCTTAATCAGGCAACTATTATAGGTGGAGATGTTGCATCTTGGGGACGTGTTCATAAAGGTTCCGCAGATGTGGATACTCAAAACACTATTCATTCTCAAATTCAAGATGCCACAAGGCATTTTACAAATTTGATTAATGATAAGGAAGCTATGAAAAATATCCAACTTAGCACCTGGGAAAGAGCCAGTTTATTAGGTGTGATGTATGCTATAAAAGATTTGTTTACTATTGAACAATTCAATATAGCAGTTAGGGAAATGAAGAAACCTTCTTATGAATATCCAGAAAATGAAAAACATTCTTTATGGACTTTTTATAATAATATTCTAGTAGCTATTAAAAGTTCTCACCCTAAGAAATGGTTAGATAGACAAAGAAGCTTACATTGGTTCTTATGTTGTCATTTTAATATTGGTAATTATTGTTCAACAGCACCAGGTGTTAAGGCAACATCTATTGCTGTAAAATTTATTAAAACTGTTGCACAACCAGTACTTAATGAAGGTTTGTTATCATTAGATGAAGAACCTGTTGATTCTAATCAACTTAATCTGTTAGATGCTATTGCTGAAGCAGAAAAAGAATCTGGGATACAAGATCCACACGTATTAATCAGAAATATGGATGGTGAACCGTTGGTTATTTCTAAATTTGAAGATGGAGTTGAAGAAGAAGAAATTACTTTAGATGAACCAAAGATAGGTAGTGACTTTGATATAGACAATACTGATGATTTAACTTTAGATGAACAAGATAATAAAGTAATTGAACCAGTATTGGAATCTGTTCCAACAGTTGTTCCAACAATTATTTCTGAAGTACCTCATTCATCAAAAGAAGAAAGTCTTGAATTGACTGCTGAACAACAGGCAGCATTAGACGCTTTCAATGATGATGATGAAGATCCTTTTTCATTGTAAAAATAACAAGGGTAGGAGAAATCCTACCCTTTTTTTGCGAACCACTATGGTAATCTTGATTGGTTATGGTCTGATTTGAACAGCCACAAAGTTTTTTACGGCTAGCGTTGGGTCAGTAGTTCCCCCTGTTACACCAACCATATGTGCCGCGTGGTTAAAGAATTTCCAACTACCTTCTTGTTCCCAAGAGTATGGACCTACATCTTTCTTATAATATGCAGATTCATTACCCAACATTCCATTTCCTATATCACCTAATAAAGTAGCATAGGTATTAAGGGTTGGTCCAAAAGCAACAGATTTAAAATCTGCTAAGTTTTTATAGGTTGTTGGAGAAAACCATTGAGAATTTTCTTGAAGTACATTCATACCTAAAAGGATAGAATGGGCATGAGAAAAACCTATTGGGTTAAACTCCACACCTGTATCAACTACTCCTGGTAACGGTAATGGTCCAGATTCAGCTCTTAATTTAGCGTATTTTTCAGGATCATTTTCATCCCAACCTAAAACAAGATGTACAAGGGCCCATAATAATAAACATTGAAGTCCTTCTCCTAATAGTTTACCAAAGGCCTGTTTTTCCATTGGGGTTAATTGCTGAAACCCATTCATACCTTTTCTTAACTCATTGGCTACCTTTATGAAAGTTTTGGCATTAGTCCTATAGAATCCTTCAGTCATTCTACCATGCCCTACATTATATCTTTCAGAAGCAACCCGGGACATAAACATAGAAGTTAAATACCTTCTCATATATGATATAGTTCTATAAGCAAGGTAACGTTGAGCCTCTGGTTGGTCAAACTTAGCAAAGGCACCGTTTAAATCATTACTAGCCATATGGATTTTATTCCTGAAGATCTTAAACTCTTTACCTCCAATACCATATGTAGGATCAATACCGGGTTTTAATTGGATCTGATTATCTTGATTTACTTCCCAAGCATCAATGTATTTTATTATAGTTCCATCTAATTTAGTAATGGTTTTATAATTCATCATTCCACCAAACAAACCCAAGGATGCATTAATTTCAGTCCATTTTCTAGGTGACATCATCCAAGAAAGATTTAATATATCTTTCTCAATATTTCTAGTAATGGTGCTTCCAAAGTGTTCTTCAAGTCTTCCTTGAAAAGCATCAAAGATGTCTATTAATTGAGTATCTAGACCTTTTACTTTACCGCTATATAATTGTGAAGATATTTGAGTAGATGCTGATAGGGCCCATGCATGACCTGCTGTAAGGGTTGGGATACTTAGATCCTTTCCTCCGGAAGCCATTATTATGTTTTGGACACCCGCAGATATTGAATTCTTTAAAGCAGATGGAATGTTCAGCGCAAAGAACCCAAATGAGGCTGTTTTAAATAACATGCTTGTTACTTTATTTAACACATCATTTTCTTTGGCAAAACCAGTATTAGTTTCTCCTTTGAATTCCCGGTCATATAAATTCTTCATGGCTTTTGCCCTGATATTCTCACCTTTTTTATTGGCAAACCTATTAATAACTGTATTAACTAATGAGTTTTCTTCTATCTTTTCTAAGCTATTAGATGATGCAGTATCAATCATAGCTTTTGCTATAGGTTCTATCTCCATTAATTTCTTTTGTCTTTCTGCAGAAAGCATGTAATGCATAGTGCTATGGAAGACATCTAATGAAACCTTATCTGCTTCAATATTGGAAAGACCTACAATTGGTACAGTACCTTCTTCTTCTCCAAATAAATCTGCTTTATTTAATTTAATGGATTCATGTAAATTAGTTAAAGGGTTATAGTTCAGATTCATATTAACGTCATCAGCTGATTTACTGAAATAATCCTTAATATTTTGAATCCAACCTGTCACTGCTCCGCTAACTCCTTGTAAACCACTACCTTGGATAATATCAACATTCTCTTTTCTAAATCTTGGAAGATCTAAATAAAGTTTAGAACTATCTTGTAAACCTTCTTGATTAGCAATATGATGTTCTTTTACTTTCTCTAGAATATTAAATACATCCGGGTTATTCTTCTTCAAAGAAAAATAATCTTGATTAATATAAGGACTATCTGCAGGTGCCCCTTCACTAACTAATCGTGGTAACCAATGACCTTTATTATCTACTGTTTTACCTACAATTTTTTGGTTGATATATTCAGGTTTTACTTCTCTAACAAAGAATCTTTTACCAGGTGCTCTTTGTATTGTTTCAACTACTTTACCTGTGTTATCTAAAAGATCTGTTGAAATATAATTTTTTGAATCTAATGGTTCAGTAGTATTCCAGACAACAAGTCTTTGCCATGATTTATAGATAAACCCTGTTTCAGGATCAACATATGATCTCTTTTGTATATGGTTATTATAAAACCATTTATCAAAAGCATCATTACCATTATTAAGTAGATTTAGTAGCTTTAACTCATCAAGTATGTTATTTGCTGTATCTTGAGTATAATTCCCTCCTAATAAAGCATTTAAATGATCTACATAATAAGTTGTAGGTTTTTTAGATTGAAGTTTCTCTAACTTAGCATATAGAACTTTCAATTCAGATTTAATCAGTTTTTGTTCTGTATCATCTGCTTCATTTTTCTTATCAATTAATTCAGCAAAACGTTCTTTATCTGCTTGGGACCTGTTCTTATTATTTAAAAGAGCTTCATATTCTGCATATTCTTCTTCAGTAAGACTACCTATATTAGATAATAATATCTGAAGTTTGTCAAGTGCCAATTGAGCCTGTCTTATAGAATAAATCCTTTGATGACTCATTTCATCAGCATTAGGTTGATTGTCATCATCCCTAAAACCTATAATAGATTCTCTAATAATGTCATTATTTTTAGAAATCTCATTTGAAAGATGCTCATTACCTTTATTAAGACGTTGTCTAAGAAGTTCTATATTAGCATAAATGTTATTTAACTTTTTATAATGCTCATCAGTTACCTTAACAACAGTATTATCATTAATCCATTCTTGGCGCGCATTATAAAAAGGACTATCTTCTTTAGTGCTTCTTTCCATACCTTGGGCCACTAAGTTCTCTTCATATTTTGTCAATGCATTTTGAAAAGATCCTGGAATTTCTACCCACTTATAAACCTCATTAGATCTTTCTCTATATGCTTTTAAAGCCTTTGCTTTTATAAGATCATCTCCTGTCTTCATTTGACAAAACTCATCTACCAAAGCATGCATTTGAGCAAATTCTCTCCATTTATGTTTGATGATATCTAGAGTTTCTTTATCTGTAAATTCATCAACTTGCGCTTTTTGAAGAGATATAATCTCATCTAACTTAGCCCTTCTTTCCTCTTTAGCCTGTTGTTTAACAGCTTGAATCCTTGGATCATTGTCTTTAAATACAGAGTCTTTATCATAAAATTGAGGAGTATAGTCCTGGTGGAAATACTTATTCTTATGTTCTTGTAGTTTTTCTAATAATCTAGCCGCTTCTGCGTAATCTTCTTTAGTATTACTTGAGTTTGCTTTATCCCTTGCCGCCGCAGCATCATATTCCATTTTAGATATAGCATATCTATGATTATGGAAAGGATTTAATAATGTAACTACCTTTCTTTCTACTAAAGATACTTCATTAGTATCAGGATTTGTTTCATATGCAGAGGTAGTATCTATGGTAGTTAATAATTTACCTAGATCTTGAGCATTTCTTCCTTTAAAGCCTATCTTATTTAGTAAAGGGTCTAAATCATTAATGAATTGATTATGCTTTTGTTGAGCAGTAGTTAATACGTCTGTCATATGATTCTTTATGAACAGAGCAAATCCTCCTACAATTGGATCTGAATTATACATGAAACCTTCTAGAAAAGAACTTAATGCCGGGGCATCTCCTCTTTTACCTGTCAAATAATCCTTTATAGGATCCACCTTAATTCCTTGAGCATCTGTATATGAACTCAGACGGGATTCATTGTAAAGCCTTATTTGTTTATCTATCAGACCTTTAGAAGCATTATTTTTAGTATAATGCTCCATGATTTCCATATGAGTCTTATCTATATTATCAGCTAATGGTTGTAAAGTTTCTCTCATTAACTCTAGAGAACTCTTTTCATAGGCTAATTTGGAATAGTTTTTAGCATCTTTAAAGTTACTCTTAATACTTGATATTAAGGTTCTTAGTTCATTTTCTGGTTTTACACCGGCATCAGCCAAATGCATATCCATCATATCTAAATATCTATCCCAATATCCAATAAACTTATTGTAACCAGTTAGTTTACGCATGTCTTCCTGAGATAAATCACCAGTTGAAATATCTTTCATATGATATGACATTCTTTTAGAAGCCTCATGAGTAATATGAAGATCCAATACCATACTAGATACCTGCGCCTCAACGTGATTCATATCCTTATTTAACTCTTCTATCTTGTCATCTAATAGACCATAATACCTACTTAGATTTTCTTTTATTTTTTGAAGCATATCTTGACCTAATTCATCTTTCAAGATATCTAACATGGATGCATAATCTTTATTGGCCTTCAACTCAGCTAAATGTCTAGCTGCCACTTGATACATGTTATTATTTAACATTACCCTGGTTTTGGTATTCAATAATTTGAAAGCTTCATTTTCTGCTTTCATTTGTTTAAAATAAGCAACAAGATCTTCTCCTGTTAATTGCTCACTTTTAATATCAAAAGTAGATCCTTGTAACATCTTGGCCAGATCCTGTAAAGAGGTGTTCACGTCAAGATTTTCTACTTTGATTTTATTACCAAATACCTTTCTTAAAACTTGCTTAACTTGAAAAAGGAAATTCTTAATTGCTTTAACAAAACCTTCTGATTGATTTACTCCACCACGTTGATTTAGAGCCATTTGCGTTAAAGCTCTTACTATAACTTCTTCCTTATATAAAGGTGTATTAAAACTTAAATCCGGATACTTAGATTGTACAGTGGATAATACTACTTGACCTTCTCCCGTAATTATAATCTTGTTGTACAGATTGTTAAAAAGCTCAGGATTAGATAAAGAAATAGCTCTAACTAAAGGATGAGAAAATTCATGCAATAGAATTTCAGGTGTAAAGTGTTTACCTACAAAGTAAACCTTACCATCTTTAAACATTGCTGGTTCTCCATTCCATTTATTATTCTCAGGAACATTTTCTGATAAAGCTCTTGCTTGTTCAGTTGTAATAAACTGAGCATCTATCCCGGGAAAGTTATTGTTTAATTGTTCTGATAACTTACCAATAACTGTTTCAGAGTATTCACTGTTAACTTCATCAACATTAATGCTTCCATCTGGACGGTAGAACATACTTAATTGACCATCTGGATCAATAGAAGGTCCTTTATTAGGATCAGTTTGATTATCCCTAGAACCATTTATCTGATCAATAGCTCTAAAAGCATTTTCATTAGGGACCGCTTGGGGATACATACGGTGAACATCTTTTTCAATAAACAACCTACCTTCATTTACACCATGTTTCTCACTAGCAAGATTTGTAAGATCTGTGATTATTTTCCTAAACTTAACTACATCTAAAACATTGTTAAATCTATCTATAGCATCACTTGCCATAAGCATGTTTCTAGTAGATTGTTTAGAATCACTTTTTACGCGTACATATGTTTTACAATCATTAGCCATAATCAAAAAGGTAAATGTTCACAAATATTAGTTTCTTCTTCTTCTTTAGATTCTTCTTGGGTTCCGTATTGTACAAAACCTCCTACAAGTTTATTTACTTCTTGTTCATTTAAATTTACACCTGCAAATTTAGATATCCAGTTAGTAAGTCCTTTCATCAACTGCTTCCACCAAATAGGTTTAGGTTTATTAACTAAAGTCTCTGCCCATCTTGCAGATAGTTCCATCAATAATTTTATTTTAGATTCTTCACCATCTTTAGTAAAACCATAATCAAGCATTAAACTTTCTAATGATTTATGACCTGTTCTTTCTAAAAGTTCAGGTAACTTTTTCATAAGTTGTTCTTCAGCAGCATATAAAACACTACCTAATTCTTTAACACCACCTAATTCTTTAGCCATTCTTAACATACCTCTATGAGCTACTTCATGAATAGCTACTTTAGAAGCTTCATTTGCAGGAGTATTAGATGCTACAACTACTACTTTGTCATTCTTAGCATCATAATAACCTTGTATTAAATTAGAATTAGTTTTAGAAAATGGTAAGTCACCATCATCTTCTCCAACTTGTCCCTGTCTTTGGTTCCATCTTTCCTGTGCTTCTGCCAACCTTCTATTCCTTTCATCAACTTCTCTTTTATTATTTTCTATTATTCCTTTAATATAAGGATCTTTTTCAAGAGATTCTTCTAATTCATTGCTAATTTTACCACTTTGGTTTAATGATTGATAAAAATTAAAGCCATTATCTGTAATGCTATTTATAAGCATTTCTTTTACAAGTTCTCCAAAATAAGGTGCCTGTGGATTTATTTCTTCAAGTGCGTAACCTCCTCTAACTCTAAAATAAGCTCTATCTATAGCTTCATTATTATAAAGTTCAGGTTTTAAAAAATACTTTCCTACCCTTTGTAAAACATCTATATTTGCTAAAGTTTCTTCAACAGTATTTAAATCCATTACAATACGTTCTGATCTTTCCGTTTCAGATTCTTCTGTATCAAGTACTTCGTTCCATTCCATGTCCTGTCTATATCTTTCATAGTCATAGTCATCATAGTCATCATGGTCATCATAGTCATTATCTGTTTTACCTTGTTCTCTAAATATTAAAGCGTTTCTAATAGTTTTATTATCTAAATCTAAATTATGTTTATTAAAGAAAGCTATAGTATCATCTAAATAGTCAATAGACGCAATTTGATTATTATTTCTTGATGTAACTTCATTTACTTGAATTTTACCTTCAGCATTTTTTTCACGTTTTGCTTCAATACCAGTTATGGTAACCCCATTTACAATTAATATATAATTATCATAATTATATACATAAGACTCTGCCGTTGCACCTGCTGTACACCATGTTGAAGGTGATAATTTTTTTAATAATTCTACATTAGTTGCATGATCTTTACTATTTACATCTTGAACTCTAGGAATATGAACCCAATACCCTTTACCACTTGCAGAAGGTTCATGATTAACAGCATCAGAAAGTATTGCTAAAACTTCTTGGTCATATAGTTTTCCTAATCTATTAATTTCATGAGGTTTATTCATTAACATACCATAGGTGTTTGTTAAAGCTATCTCACTTAGTTGTAGTACATATTTAGATCTTCTTTCTGGGTTTAGATATTTAATAGCATGTGTAAGCATTACCTCTTGAAAAGGTAAAGGATATTTACTCAATGCTAACACCCATTTATCAAAACTTTCTGAAGCTAATTTATTTTTTTTAAGTTCTGGATGATTACTTGATTCTTTTTTTTTATTGTAAATGGATTGAATCTTATTTAACAAATCAGATTCAGATTTAATAGTTTTTATATTACCTATTTTATCTTTATTTAATCCGGCCCAGTTAATTAAAAATTTATCATTAATCCCATTATCATTTAGAATATCTTTTAAAGATAAAAATAAATCAGTTCTACCTAGAATCTCTAAAGGGACTGCCTCAACTATTTGTACACTATTAGCAACTTCTGATGGTAATTCTGATTGTATAGCATCTCTTACTGTAGAAATAGTACCTGAATTAGGTTTCAAATTTAGATTAGGAAACATATCTTTTTGAATCTGGTCCATTACTTCTTTTGGAGTAGCAATTTTACCATTATTTTCAAGATAATATTTATAAGCCATGAGTTTACCAACCCTGTTTTCTAAGGTCTTCCATTCAGGTGAATTTCTATTAGGACAGGTTAAGTTCATAGTACACCACAGAATTTAATCATGAAATCTAAAACATCTTTATCTGAAACAGGTTGTCTTTTTTGAAGTTCTTCAGTTCCTTCAGCCAAAGTTTCATAATTCTTGTTTCTAAAGTTAAAATTATCCAACAATTGCTTTGACAAATATAAGAAAGTTTGGCGTCCTACCTCTGTTGAATTTGCTATTTTTTCACCAGTAACAGGGTTTCTTCCTATTAAACCTTGACCATATCCGTTACTATTGAAGGTTATGATCTTACCTCTTTCTTTAAATTTCTTGAGAAGCTCAATAGAAGCGTCAATAGCTTTTATGTTTTGCTCATAAGTTTCATCAGTAAGAGTATTTTTCATTACTTCACTACCGGTATAGTTAGCTTTAATGACATTGGTACCTTTAGCATTCTTAACAAGTTTACCTTCATTATCTCTAACTGCTTCAATCTTAGTACCTTCTGGAAAAGCTTTCTTGGTGGCAATACCTATTCTATTAGAAGTTTTTGCAGATCTTACATCTCCGTCAGTGTTAACTACTTGACTTAAAGGCATTCCTTCTGCTACTGTATTATAAACAAATATCCGGTTTGCGTTATTTGGATCTTCCAATATTAAAGGAATTCCTACTTGAGAATAGTTAATAGTATCAAAATGATATGTATTTATTAACGGATCTTTAGTAGGTTTAACCACAAAAGTTGTTGAAGTAGATTCATTAATATCTTCAATAGTACCTTTGTTCTTTAAAGATTCACTCCTCACTATAGATTCAAAACTAGAAGGAACCATATAGTCTTTAAACTTACTGTTCATTCTAGTTTTATAGTTGTTATTAGCAACAAATTCAGAGTAGTAACTGTCTAATACAGACTCATTTAGATATTTATTGTATTTATTTACTACAGGTTTTAACATATTCATTAAACCATCTGTAGGGATTAATCTAGTTAACGCGTATCTACCTTTAGCATTCATACCTGATTGCATAAAAGCATAGTAAGGAAGCATTTTAAATAGATCAGTTATCAATTCCCTAGCACCTGGATCAGGCATCATATCTGGTGTTAGATTAGATAATTCAGATATGTTCTCATGAAGGGTGTTGATCTTGGTAGCATCTAATAAGGAATCTGTAAGATATAAGTGATTACTTCCTTTGACCATATTTTGGGCCATAACTTGGAAAATGTAATAGTCTTTAATGAATTCAGGATATAACTTCTTAATTTCCATGAATCTATCAGCAAAACTATTCTCTCCATTGAACATCTTGTACGCGTTAAAAGAATTGTCCAGAGCCTTATCTCTTATATAAAATTGAAAAGCTATTCTTTTAACTTTAGCATCAAATTCTTCTTGAGTTTCATTTGCTTGTTTCTTTGCACCTGAATCTTTAAGTACATCATTAATAGCTTTTAAGAAGTTTGGATCAGTAGCTACTTTTTCAGGAGTTAAAGTACTTGTCAGATATGCGCGTTCTAAAGCAAAAGCATTAAACTCACGCTCTGTTGAAAAGGTTCCTGGTTCACATAGTGCTAATTTTCTAGTTTTATCATAAAGAAACTTAACCTCTTCTAGAGTTTTAGCAGAGTTAGCTACAAATTCTTGATGTAAAGCATTCTTATCAATGTATAATACACCGTCTTTAATAAAAGAACCAGTCTTTAATAAAGCAACGTTCTCTACTTTTACCCCTTTATAATCAGTGACAGCATTTAAATTAACCCCACGGATTTCATTTTGAAAGATGTAACTTACAAAATCATTGCTAAACTCTGACATAAACTTCTCTGTATCACCAAAAGTATCATCTACTATTTTACTGAAACCTTTAGTTCCCAACAACTTAAGTTTATAGTTATTCATGATATCACTATTACGCAACTTGAAAAATGGTTGCCATAATTTCTTCATATACTCTCCTATTTTAAAACTAGCAATAGGAGATTCAGTTATGATACTTTCAATCAAATCTCTATTTACTCTATCATTGGTCATCAATTGAGCCAATAAGTGATCCCTTGATATAGAATCAAAAATACTTGCTGACTTTTTAGTATCAAAGTTTGTCTTAGTCTTTATCTCAGTAATTACCTTAGACATGTCTTCAATCTCTAAGAAATGCAAGAAATTAGCAATCTCATCTTGACTAGCTACATATCTTGATTTATCTTCTAATGCACTATATTTTTCAATATTCTTTTGTAAAGTTTCAGGAGTAAATGCATTGTTAGAAGGTTCATCATAATACTTTTGAAGATTCTCTTCTATTTTATCATACATCAACTTATTGAAATTTTCTTTAGTATCTGTTAAGGTTTCTTTAGATAATACATTTGTCTTATCTAATAAGTACTGACGGGCGGCAACTCTAAACCAATTAGGATTACCTGGGTCTTTACCTAAAGGTGTAGAGAAGGTACTCTTCCCTTGTTTCATCTCCATTACATACTCTCTAATCAAAGGTTGAGACACAAACAACACCGCTTCTTCAAAAGGGATACCAGCTTCAATCATATAATTTAAGGTTGGTAAAACTTCTTTTTCAGCATGTAAGTCAAATATCCAAGCACCTTTTGCAACATCCACGGAACCATTGATTAACTGATTAATGATGTCAGAAATCTTATTTTGAAATTTAGCATCATAAGTATGTGACAATGAAATGGCTTTTTGACCATTAGCCAGTGTTAAAAAATTATGATTCAATAATAACCTTTGATGTCTAGTAACAGAAGTTTTTCTACCGGCTTGTGTAAATGTAGGATTCATATACATACCTATACGTTTAAATAGTGTATGATATGTATTAGCAACGGCTAGGATACCCAAAATTTGCTTACCTACATTATTAGCGGTATGCTTGGCTAAGTTATATCCTATTTCAAAAATACTTGTTCCTGAAGGTTTTTCTTTAGTCATTCCTGGTTCATTTAAACTCTTCATCTTTTCAGAGAAAGGTCTAACAAGATCCACGGCGTTAGGTCTAACTAAACTACCAAAGTTAGATTTAAGAGATAGGATATTAGTCATATCATCTATTAATGCATTCTCATAAGCTTTGCCATCATTACCGTTTAACCTAGCCACAGCATCTTCTAAATCTGCCTGTATAGGTTCCATCTCTTTATCATATGCTTCATTCTCTAAATCAAATAGCTCACTCTTAAAGACTTTAAGATATTCTTTTCTATTCTGTTTAAAATCACTATCCAATTTAGCTTGTTTATTAATAGCTTCTATAAAGCCATCTTCTATCTTTTTGGCATATTCATAAGATCTCTTGTTATCTTTAAAACGTCCAACAATGTCATTATCATATTCACCTCTTGTTATTGCAGCAAATTCATTTTGAAGATATGCTATCTCAGTATTTAATTTAGTACTTTCTTCTTTGTAATCCTTTTTTAATTTATCAAAAAGAGCACGTTGGTCTGGTTCAAGATCTTTTACACCTGCTTTTTTTATAGATTTACTAACTTCATCATGCCATTCTCTAGATGCATTTAATTTTATTCTGATATCTCTGATTGTATTTAATACCTCAGATTTAGATGCAATCTTTTCACCTGCTTTATATATCTTAACTTTATTTTCAATCCTATATAAATTAGGCATTAACGTAGTCATCTTATCCACGTCAAAGTCAGATCCTGATTTAGCAACAATTTCTGCTGGTGGAATAATGATATTACCAGAACTCTCAGGTAAGAAATGATGAATCTGCATGAATTCCATAGCATTTAAACCCTGAACCGGGATACGTACCCCAACCATGGTTATCATCTTTCTGTTATCTTCTTTATCCAACCATTGTTCATTTTTAATCAACTCATTTAAAGCATCCAATCTTTCTATACCTTTTTCTTTAGAAAGAACATACACGTCAGGATGGTTTAACAAGATTTTGAAATTGCCTTGCATTGATACTTTTACTTGTGCTGCTAAAACTGTTCTTCCGTCTGCACTCAATCTATAAGACAATAAATCATTGGTTGGAGAATACTTTTCTTTTTCTACATCCGTTGCATTTTTCAACTTATCTTGCATGTGTTGCATAGATTCAAACCCTACTCCAGATACTTGAATAAGATTTTCACCAGTAACCTTTTGTCTAATAATTTTTTTATTTACAATAGCTGTTAAAAGTCTTTCTAACTTATCTGCATTCATAGATAAAGAAAGATCATTAACTAACTCTCTAGCCTCTTCATTATACTCAATAAAATCTTTTTCATGCTCTCCTAGATCTTGTCTATCAAGTTCTTTTTTCAAGAAAGCAATTAACTCTTTAGGATCTGCATTCTCTCCGCCTGCTTCTTCAAGTAATTGTTGTTTCTTAAACTCAGTTAATCTACTTAAATTAGACTCATATGATTGAATTAACTTCCAATTATCAGACTGATTAGCTTTTTCTTTATCACTTAATTTATTCCATTCTTGTAATCTAGTATTATGATCTTTAAATTTTTTAGGTTTAAAGTCAGTAGGGATACCATTCTCCATTAAACCTTCTTCAATCAATTTTCTCAACTGTGTAGAGAAAATAGTGGTTCCTTTATATTTAGGTGCGGTATAAACCTGATTTTTAAAATACTTTAGAAATACATTATTATGTACAAAAGGATTACTTGTAGTACTAAAGTCTGCTTGACGCGTTGTACTATGAGTACCTTGTTCATAAAAATTATCAGTTCTTCCTTTGTCTGTAAGAGTAGCCATTTTAGAACCTGATTTAAAAACAGTATAATCAACTCCTTCACGCATCATCTTATTATGCATTTGTTCTAATACAGTTCCTTTTATTAAATTAGGAATTAATGGCATTACCGCCATCTTATGCATAGCGTTTACACCTAAAGCTTGATCTCCATTATCTAATGGTCCCCAATATTGATACTTTTGTACAGGAAAGAATTCACTAACTTCAAGTGCAGAGACTGGTTTATCATTTATGATATCCTGAAACAACTGTTCTTGTTTTTCAGACCATTCACTGCGTAGTTTTAATAATGTTCTATAAGTATCAAATGACATGTGAGCTTGAGCATTTGCTTCTTCCATGGCATAGTAATTCTTCTTCATTATATCATCTACCCTACTCTTTGCAGTTTTTCTAAAGGTTTCCTTATCTTTTTCACTTGAATTATTATATGTAGGGTCTGCTTGTAATTTTTTTAACTCATCTTGATAAATTCCTTCAGCATACTCTTTATAATTAGCAGACTTACTTTCTACATCATTTATAACAGCTGATGTCAATAAATGACTAAATTGTTTAATTAAATTAGGAACAAATCCTGCTACTCCTTTATTCTTTTCATTTTGTTTTGAAGCAAAAGGTCTTCCTAAAGTTTCATTAGCATACTTTAAAGCGGTTTCATCAATCCTATGATAAAGACCTGTTGCCATTACACCGGCGTTACGTTTATTAAACTCTTCTTTCTCAATAACATATTGAGCAGGATCACCATACACCATAATAATTGATTCCATATGATGGATCCAAGAGTTAACAGTGTAACCTTTCATGATTCTCTTTAAGATATCTTCTTTATCTAGTTTACTGAATTTATCTTTTAATTCTTCTCTAGCATTTCTTCTTAATTCAGTAATAAGATTATCAGCATAGAATTCAGATTTAGACATTATATCTAAATTAAGTTTAGTCTGATTATCAAAATACTTTGTTAACTCACTAGTTATAGCAGTCTTTAAAGCAATTGATTCACTAGTTTTAGTAGCTAAATAATTAGTAAGAGGTATATCTAAAGCATACAATTTATCTTTAGTATCTTTACTCAAAACCTTATCAAAGATTACAAATTCCTGACCTCTTTTCATATAGTCAGTAACATTGTAGTCATCATTCTTAGTTTTTTCAGCTACCTTCATTCTATTGATTCTGACCAATTCACTGTTAACATACTTTAAAAGAAGAGCATGCATATTAGAATATGCGGCCTCAGGGGTAGCAATAAACCTATCATAATCAATATAGTATCTACCAGATGTACTACCTATTGAAAAAATATGACTAAGTTTTTGAGTTACTGCGGTACTTTTATCAGCATGTTTAGAGTTTTCAATAGTCCCTCTCAATACACCACTATGGAATTCAGCAAGAAATTTAGAGAACTGATCCGCATCAGAAGATGTTACACCTTCTTTAGATCCTTCACCATCTTCCAATAACTGCATACCGGCAAGGTTTTCTAATAAAACCTTTACTTTTGCTCTACCTTCATCAGTGTTTACTTCTCTCTTTTTACCACCGTTATCAAAATCAAAAATAGAATTTAACCAGATACTGTCTTTAATGAAAGGATTTTTGATAAACTTATAGTTCAACATATGAGGTAAAGAAACCAACTCTTGATAGGTATTTACAGAATTAATATCATTTACTAAATGGGTAAGTGTACTATTAAGAGTGTGTTCAAACTGTTGTTTACCTGCAGCATTGGTAGCCGCAAATGAAGCACCTTGTTCACCGTATCTACTTTGAATTTGTTGAAGTTCATTCCAAGTTTTAATTTCATTCTTTTCATCTTTTCCATCTGCTGATTTATAAGTCTTTTCAAAGATGTCTTCTAATGACTTTACAGTGTACTTACCATCTAGAATCTTCTGTAACTTGGCTTTAATAAAATTAGATCCAAATGCTTCAACCTCTTCTCTTAATTTCTTATTATTATCCATATACATCCCTAATGCATTATAAAACTCATATGAGTTGTTTATATGCGTAGGGAAGTCATTAAGAAGAGTTTTTATATCTAGTGTATTTACATTTGAAGAGTTTTTCTTTATGTATTTACTCTCAGGTAATTTAGCAAAGTTGTTACTCCAGTTTCTTCCAATCATTTTGGATTCTCTAGAAGAGAAGCCCGGTTCTGCGTGAATTCTAGCAGTTGGTGTTCCAGTATCTAACATGTTAATGTTTAACTGAACTAACGGCATTCTAGATTTATTAAAGTCTTCAAAGAATTTATTCCACATAGTGAAGGCCGGTTCAGTAATACTATTAGCAGGACCAAGCTTACTAAGTAATTGAGTTACAATAGGAAACTCACCATTTTCATTTTCCTTTAATAACTTCTGTTCCATTTCTTCAGGAGAACGGGAACCTTCTAATATCTTAGTTAACTTATTCCAAATGGTAACAAAGTCAACTAATTTAGAAACACCTATTCTATTAGAAATAGTATGACCTTCTAAATTTATAGCATGAAGACTTCTTATTAAATAAAGAGTTTCATCTGATGCCATTGAGGTTAATGATTGTTCATTACCTGCTTTACTACCAAGACTATCTGGAGTTTCTGCCTGATCAGCTTCTAAATCTGCAAAATACTTATCACTGAATGCCATGTACTTAGACATCTTCATATGATAATTCATTACACCTTTTCCATCAATTGTTCCACCTGGTTTGTTTACATCACCAAAGTTTTCAATAGCCCATTTTAAAGTATCTAACTTTCTTTGAATAGAAAGCTTTTCTAAAACATTAGTTTCTTTATGGTATTGCTTAGTGTACTTAACGTTATAATAATTAAGCATTGCCTGAACAAACTTATAAGCTTCTGTTCTCTTTTTAGGATCAGATATTACTGAGGTAGTATTTTTAGTCCTACCAATAGACATATTCTTAAGTAGTCTCAGTTCTTCTCTTTCCTCTGCATTTAAAGGTTTAACTGTTTCACCATCAATGATAGTAGGTTTAACAATTCTTTCTTGTTGTTGTAATTTAAGAAGTCTTAAGTAATCTTTATAACCACCTTGTACACCAGAATTCTTCCAGTCAATGTAATGAGAAAATAAAGAATCCACGGTATCTACTAGTAAAGAAGAATCTTCATACTTAAGTGAAGGAGTAGGGTTAGCATCATCTAATGCTTCTACACCTTTATTAAGAACATCAAAATTAGAATTAGCTTCACTGAAAGTGTATTTTTTTAAATCTCCTATACGTAAGTTTTCATATAAATCTCTTACGTTATTTATAGATTTAGCATCTGCTAAAGCATCTTTTATAGATACACCTGTAAAAACTTGTTTTAAAAAGTTAGATATCTTTCTAAATAAAGAATTTCTTACAGGAGCACTCTTCTTTACATTAGATGAAAGCATGTAATTTCTAAAGTCTTCTGCTAAGTACTCTTCAAGTTCCATTGTAGTAGCTTCAGAAAACTTAACTACCCTTCCTCTGTAACTTCTAAAAGTTCCTGTTTGTTTTGAAACTTCTTTATATAGCTTAGTTTTCTCTTCACGTGTCAAAAACATCTGAGTAAATCCATGCCATGCTTCATGATAGATATCTGAATAATCTGAACCCTTGTAAAGATTGATAGCATTTCCTACCCAGTTAGCAACACCATTTGGTTCATGAGTATTAACAGCATTGAATAATATATTCAATGTAAAATGATGACGCAATGGAGAAGATTCATACCATTTCTTAGCATTTTCAAGTTGTTCAGGAGTAGCTTTAGCATCTAAATTTTTTGTACTTGCAAGTTTATTAAACCCTGCAGCTGATAAAGCATCTAATAAATCTTGATCCGGCCCATCTATTGCTTTAGGAACTTCAGGTGTCTCAGGATCCAATTCTGTATCAACGTTTAATTCTGGAACACCTGATTCCATATCAGTCAATACAGGTGAGAATTCAAAATGAGCATTAAGTGGGATTAACTCACCATTAGCATTAGGTTCATAATTAATGAAAGTGTTATCTGCTAAGAAACCTACAAGATTACCATCAGCATTTGATTTACTATACGGCATTGGTTTTTCTACCATTACATCTTTACCGTTTACTTTTGTAAAGCTAATGTCTTTAAACTCTGAAGAATGTAAATATGAAACAGCATCTATCTTTACAGCAGGACTCACCCACTTACTTACAGTTCCATCATTATTATATTTCATAGCTCCGTTATATAAGCTATCTATTGAAACATCAGGACCAAATATTTTCTTACCTTTTTGCTCATATGATTTTACTTCAAGGGCATATTTATTAGTTAAGAATTTAACAATGTCTTCATAAGGTGGAATAAGATCCGGTTCTTCTTTAGTCCCGTTAAACTTATTGTTGATCCTTAAACTTATCTTATCATTTTTATAAGTAAAGTGAAAGGTTCCTGGTGAATTTTGATAAACACTATTAAGATATTCAAACTTTTCTAAATCAGATACAGGTACTAACTCACCATCAACTTCTTTATAAAGATCTTTTGTAGTAAGTAATGTAGCAATTTTATGAGCCAATTCTTGGCTAACTTCTTTTGGTCTTAAATGTATTGAACTATCTACACCTTTGATTTTGAAAGAAGCCTGACTTTTAAATCCTTTACCCGCTCCTTTTTCAATAACTAAACTAAAAGGATCTTCAGGTTTAAACTTAATCTTACTAAGATTAGTCATAGTAGATTCAGATGATTTAAGATAACCTAGTGTACCACCTGTAATTACATTCCTAACTTGTTTTGTAGGGTTTTCTAAAATAAAGTTCTTGATTTTATCTATAGATTCTATTTGCTTTCTACGTAATTCAGTAGCTTCAGCTGTTCCAATAGATTCACCTCTCTTATGAGATTCTCTGATAATTGCTTCAACAGAACCAAAATGAGAAGGGTTATCACTGTTTCTAAAAAAGTAATGCATTAACTTACCTTGATTTGGAGATACAATTTCTCCTTTATCATTAAAGTATAGGAAGTTACCTCCCTTATCTGTCAAAACCATTTGAACCTTTTCACGCATGATTGGATGGCGTTGATTCTCTGGTATAGAATCTAAATGTACCGCAGTAAGATATACACCACCTTTTTGAACTCCTGGAATCTCTACAAAAGTGGAATCTTGATGTACAGGTAATGATTTCATCATATTGACAATCATCTTCTTTACATCATAATATATTTTTACTAAAGGATTAGGAATATTAGTTTCCATGTCCACGGCTTCCTGACCTATATCAGTAAAAGGATATACTGGTACCGCTACATCAATATCTCTATTTAAATGAGGATAGTTTATAGCATCAGCCATTGCAAGAGTACCATCATTAATGGCATCTTTTAAATCTTCTTGCTCTTCTATTAAATTGTCTTTAGATTCTCCACTAAGTTGGTTTAATACATTAGTAGCTTTTTCAAAAGTATTACGCAACTTAACAATTGATTCATAATGAGGTGCTACATAATCTTGAAGATCTTTTATTTTAGCTTGAACATCCAAAATTGCTTGTGGAATAGAACTAACATAAGATGATATTACTACCGGATCATTAAGTTTTGGGTTTTGAGAAAAATCATTCTTCAATGTAGATATGATAGTATCAATATTAAAAGGAACCTTTTTTTCAAGGTTCTCTTCTAACAATGCTTTAATATATTTTACAAGATTAATGTATTCTTTACTACCGTTAGCACATGTCATAGTGATATGTTTTAATTACTTACAATTATCTTCTGGATCTACATCATTAAATATATCCATTTTGTTCTTTGGTTTCTCTGAATTAAGGATAGCATCTGTTACTGCAGGATCTTCTTGACTAGTCTTTTGAGCATTGGCATTACTTTGGTCAACAAGGTCTTGTTCCTCTTTTAACATCTCTAAATATTCAGGAGCTTCATAAGCTGAAAGGTACGCAATATCTTTTAAAGTTACAGTCTTTATTGAAACTTTATCTCTAGAATTATTGGGGTCTTTCACTGATTGAACTATAATTTTATCACCTGTTACAGATACTACAAAAAACTTTTTATCACCTGTTGTTTTTAGATTTAAAGTAACAATTTTACCAGTAGTTAAATTCTCTAAAGTAGGTGTAGATTTTAATCTATTTTGAGTTTCAGTAGCTAATTTAACAAGCATGTCATATTCTATTGAACCATTAAGTAAACCTGAAGTATCAGAAGTTCTTAAATTTTCAAGTTCTTTCTCCATCAATTCTATATACTCTACAATATCATTTACCGCGTCAAACTTTTCTTGAAGAGATTTAGAAGGTATTAACTTATTCATAATCAAGTTCTTAGTCTCAGATTCTTTAGCCAATACCTCATCTACATAATTATCAAAGAAAGTAATATCATCTATCTTATTTGCATCATCAATAGCATCAAGTTCTTGATTTTTGAATTCTCTGTATTTACTAGGATCATCAAATTTTTCATTCATCAATAAGTTTTGATTTTTAGAAACCAATACTTTATCAACGTTATTCATGTATTTAGTAGAACCTATTAAAACAATATGACCTTGTTGTTTTAGTTCATTAAACTTAGCCATGATTTTATTTAATTCTTCTGGCGTAGGTCTTTGTTCTAATAATTCAGCATCTGTTTTATATTGATTATCAGGATGTTGTCTTAAAACTTCAATGATAATTTTATCACCATCTGTAACATTCTTCTGATCTAAAGCAAAGGTTGACTTACCGGTCCCTCCACTAGCATAGACTAATTTACCATGATAGTCTTCATGAACTTCTGCATGTACTTTATTTTCAGCAAATTGCAAAAATAACTTAGTAGTATCTTCTGTCCATTTTCCATTTGTTACTTTTAAAGCTTTTAAAGCTCTTACCACTTTACTATGAGCTATCATCATAGTAGTAGATGATGCTAAATCAGCATCTCTAAAAGCATCTTCCATTCTTGCTGAATACTCATCAAAACTCTCTCCTCCAGGGACTTTTTGATCATGGTTTTTAATCCAATAAGCTTCATCAAAAGAACCATCAGTTTTTCCATCAAATTCACCAATATTCCAAGTAGCAAGATTAGGGTTTACTTGAGTTTCAACACCTGCATAATCAGCAGCTATCTTTGCAGTTTGAGTTGCACGTTGTACAGGAGAATGTTCTATTAAAGTTTTACCTGTACTTTGAGCATATACCCCTATTTTCTTAGCTTCATCTACACCCTCAGAAGTAAGATCAGTTGGTTTCTGACCATTCTCTAAACCTTGCGCGGTAGCTGTATCTATAGCATGAGGTACAACTGCAGTATCTTTTACAAAGATGGCATCTACTTTATGGGCCCCTAAATCTTTCTCTTGTGTAATAAGTTTATTACCTTGTCCCAAACCATCTAAGTTAGCATCTGGAGCAACATATCCTTTAATAGTTGCTTCTGCCATAGAAGATTTCATAAAGACATTTACAAAACTTAGTAATTTAGAAATCTGTTCAGAATTTAAACCTGTTAAATCTATTCTTAAATCTTCTGCTACAGAAGAATTCCAATTCCTAAAATCATTAATTAATGTGGTTTGTAATCCTTGTGGTAAAGAATCAAACGTAGCAGTAGTAATAACTAATGCATTTTTAGGTTTTACACCTGGAGGTAATGCAGAGTTTAATAAAGTAATAGCCTCATCTAATACTTTTGGATCTGCTGTACCTAATGTTCTACCAATCAAATCTCTAACAGCTTCTGCAAAAGGTTCCCAAAGGTTTTCTTTCTTAAGACCTTCCTGAATTTCATGACTATTTAAAATATTTTCAAGAAGTTCATCAGGATCTGTTTTAAAAATATCTGCAATTTTTGAAATCTCTTCTTTAAACTCAACATCTTCATAAAAAGATTCCTGAACAATTCTACTTAAAATCTCATGCAGAATAACTACTTCAAGTGGTTGATTACCACCTTTATAATCTGAGGAACTATATCTAGCATCAATTACAGTTTGAAAAGTTCTCTCTGGAAATGCTATTCCAGAACTTGGTTTTAATTCTACAGTTTCCCCTGCTTTACCACTCTCTTTAAAAAGAATTGAACTATTTGGACTTGTCAGAGTTAACAAACGTTGTGCTAATTGTTTTTCAGCAGGAGTAGAATGAATGCTAGTTATAATTTTCTTTAATACCTCTTGTGTAGGTAAGCTCTTATTATTTGTAAATTCAAATTGTTTTTGAATTTGTTCATAAGTTCTTAAATCAGTACTTGTTTTTTTTCTAGTGGTTACTATTTGTGAATCAGGTAACTGAACAGGAGTAGGAGTAGAGAATGGTTTAGGTTTTACACTAGGTAAACTGTTTCTTCTGATATCTAACAAGTCTAAGATCTTCTTCATTTTATTTGAAGTAGCTTCTACAGGTTTAAAAGTAGTACTGTCTAAAAAGTTAATAGGTTCTGTCTGTTCATTAATAAGCGCATCTGTATCTTCAGGACTAAGATATACACCTATGTTTCTTAACCCATTAATAAAGTCATTATTTACAGGTCTTTCTAAGAATTGCTTAAGAGCTTCTTTTTGTTTATCTTCTATAGTTTTTTGAGCTTCCTCTATACCGTTTTTTAGATTATCAAAATGATGTTCTACAAAACCAGGGTCAGTAAGAATGTTAATTGCTTTAGCTGCAACACCATTATCTTTTTTCAAAGCATAATAGTCCTTTAATCCTACAAATGATTTTGCAACGGTATCATTAAGAACTGTTTCTCCATGATGTTTACCAAGTAATTCTACATAAGCTTTATAATGCTTAAATAAGTCATTGGTGGATTCTGTAAGGATTGGATCTTCATGACGTACTCCCGCGGTATTTTCTTTTGGAGCAGTTATTGAATGTAATATAGAACTGTAAGCTTTAATGGCCCCATTCATATTTTTAATAGCTTCTAATTTCTCTTCTGCTTTTTTAAGATTCTGTTTACTTTCTGAGTCAGTTCCTAATTTAAAAGTTTTGATTTCTTCTGTCAAAGTCTTCATCTCTCTTTTAAGATCATCTTCATGAAACAAAAGTTTAAAGTCATTGAAGTTTGCTTTAGAAATAGGTTTGTTATTTGCTAAATTATCTGCTACACTCTTCATTCTTGATAAAGTATTATCAAAATCATGTGATGCAAATGTTCCTAATTTTTTAGCAAAATCTAACGCGTGATATTCAGGAGTTCCAAATTTAAAATGGTTTTGAAAATTTTCATCAAAATAGTCATACCTCTTTTTTAAATCATCTATCTTATCCTCATACTTATCTAAGTTCTTTCTTAGTTGCTTTTGTTCTTCAGGAGTTGCATTAGGCATTTCCATAGCATCTGCTAAAGATTTATCATCCATTTGCTTCAAAGCTTTTAAATGATCTCTTAAGATATCTTCTCTACCTGATTGTAAAGTAGTATAGATATTATGAAACATGGCATCTTGTTGGTTGTCCCTTGAAGATTTAGGATCATTATCTATTTTATACTTATCATCATATATCTTAGCTTCTCTTTGAGCCATGAAGTTTCTATCAATTGCCCTGGCCACTAAGAAAGGTCTTTTAGAAATCTCATTCCTAGAATTTACTAAATCATCTGCAAAAATCTCTTGTTGCTTTTTATAAAGAGTTGTTTCAAAAGCTCTACGTGCAGCAAGATCTTTATAAGTATTTTTAGTAAAGAAAGCTTTAGTAGCATCTTGCAATACCCCTGTTTTGGCAGGAAGCGTATTGAAGATCAAATGTTGAGGACCTTGAATTGCGGTACCCATAAAGAATCCAGAAGCAAACGTTTCTAGACCTTGAGAACTTAATTGAGAATCTACACCTTTAGATATTGATGCCATCCATCCTTTATGACCTTGCACTGAAGGATCTATTTCAGGTTGTTCATAATAATCTTTAGCCGCAGTTGACATAGCATCCTGACCAATTTCTTGAAGACCTTCTGCAAAGTTAGCAGCCAAGTATTTCATACCGTGTTTGGCAATATTTACAGGACGTAAAGCATCCTTAATACCTTTCATAGAATACTTACCAACTTTCTCAGCAATATCTTCTCCTAGTTTAGCACCGGGTTTATCTATTACTCTCCATGATATTTCTGTAATTGCTTGTTTAGCACTCTTTTCTAAAGGTGTAAAACCTTTTAAAGCTGTTTCAAGTGCAAACTTATTAGTAGCATATATAAGACCTACATTACCTAAGATATCTGCTCTAGCAGCATTAACAGCTCTAGATTCTATATCTTTCATTTCTTCATCAGATTCCGGGGCCCTACCATGCTCTTCATAGAAATGATTTAATAAATCTTGTCTAGTATCATTATATGTGGTACCACCTTCTAATCTAGATTCAGAGGTTACCGCACGGATTTCTCTAGCATCTCTCCACAATGCTCCTGCACTCATCTTAGCTTTTGCAAAAGTAGTAAGAGCCTTTTCACCTTGTTCTGTCATTTTAACACCGCCCATGATATCTTTAATAGCAGCGCTACTATGTTCAAAAGGTAACATATGTTGTGCAAACTTTGAAACTCTTGATTGTCCAAATAGATCTTTAGCTTTAGAAAAGTTTTCTATTTCTGCAATAGCTTTACCACCTTCTTCAATATCTTTAGCAGATTGATTGAATCTAGATGCCATTCTTGGAAACAATTTATCAGATAACCGTCCTTCACTCAATACATCTAATGAAGCCATACCTAATTCTTCAGCACCCATCTCAGCAATGATACCTATTGTATAACCTGTATTAAGAGCAAAATTAGTTAATTGACCTGTTACACCTCCTTTAGAAGAGGAACCTATTTCCATTCTCCTATTCATATCTGCAGCATTTACTTTATCTGCACTTAATGAAAAAGGATCTGCTATTTCTTGAACCATGTCTTTAGCACCTAAACTAACTAAACCTGCCCATTGAGACATTCCTCTACTGAATTCTTGCCAAGGTGTTGACTGTTCATTATACGCGGCTTCATTATCTCTAAATGGATCAAAGCCTAATTTCTTAAATAAAGGATGAGCATAAAATCTATCAAAGTCACCAGTCTTTGGTCCAGCTGAAAAAGCAAATGCACCTGATTTAGCAGATTCACTAACATTATGGTTTCCCATAGATAATTGAAAATTACTAATTATATCATCTGCTTCTGTATTTTTAAAGATTGGTAATGCACCAGAAGGTTGAGCAGCTTCTGTTTGAGCTTTAAACCTGTCTTGTTGATATTGTTGTAACTTATCACCTAACGGTGTTACAGGTGTTACAGGTGTAACAGGTACATTTTGTGCATCTTGTAATGGAACTGACTGAGAATCATTTGTATCTTCTGCCATTATTTAGATTTATTATTTGTTACTTGAGCCTCATATGCCATCTGCCTATCATTTGATTGTTGCAATCTAGATATATCAGTGGTAGCACTCTTCATAATATCATCAAGTGATGCTCCTGCTATATTTGGAGTATCTATTTCTTGTTGTTTTTTATACTGACCGTTCTCATATTTATAAAGACTACCGGTTATACTTGTAGTCCCATCAGGGTTTCTAACAACATGTAAAGTACCATTCTTTCCAAAATCAAAATCAGTTGTTTGTTTTAATCTGATCAACTGTTCATACGGTCCTATTTTAGAATTTGTATAAAACCTATTATCAACTACCTGTCTGCCATCTGGATTCTTTACAGGTATCAATGTTGAAATTCCTTCTTTGATAATCTTATCATAGATTTCTTTATTAGGAATTGCATCCATGTTTGTTTTACCTGTGAAATGCTTTCTTAACCAATCATGATTTGGTATGATTGTGTACATTGTATAGTTATCATCTCCTGCGGCTACAGCACTAAATCTAACATTAGCTGCTGGAGCATTCTTATCAACTTTCTTATCATTTTTATCATTTTCATCTTTTAAAAGCCTCCTACAATCATTTATATAGTCTTTAAAAATCTTTCTTGAAATCTCACCGTAAACACCTTCATTAGATTTGACATCATTTTTCAAGATGTTTGCACCACCTATTACATAATGTATATTAGGATTATTCTCTTCTTTATCAAGATTGTCACCAAGTGAAATTAATGAGTTATTAGACTCTGAAGTATTCCAAGAAGCATCATGACTAAGTTGTACTATATTGGAACCCATTCTACCTCCTGTTTGTTTAGATAAAGCATAGCTTCCATTCCAAACCTTTATTTGGTAGTTAGGGTCATTAGATAAACCATCAGGATGATTATATAACTCATTGTATTTAGCTTTTGTCTTATTAAAAGCTTCATCAACTTGTTTATCAGTATAATGAGGGTTGTATTTTTTAAAGGTTGATTTCCATTCATAATCACCCATCAACTCTCCATCATGCTCTCCTCTTCTTCTGATATCTGAATTCCCTTTAACATATAATTGCAAACCTGCTTTTTCTTCATTGGTAAGTAAACCTTTACCTTCATATTCAGCATAATGCTTAATAGCAAGGTTATTACCAGTCATTAGTTTTGTATAACCTTTCCAAAGTTCACCCTTAAGATTTATGTCATTCTCTTTCTGAGAAAGTTCATTTAATAGTTCAGGACTAAATAAATCTTTTTGACTGCCATGAATAAGACCTTGGGCTTTAGCCAATATTTGAATATAATCATTAGGATCAGAATCCAAATGTGGTTTTAATGTGTTTTTAATAGGGTCATAGTATTTCCCAAAAATACTAATTAAATTATTTTTAGCATCTGTTTGTTCAGCAGGAGTATGTGTAGAAGTATTTCTACCTCTATAAAAATCAAAGATTTGACTTAGATATCCAGTAGCAGCTTGTTTATAACCATCTTTACTTTCTCCTAATGCAGACTCAACACTATTTAATTCACTTACAGGGTTTACAGTAGTAGTACCAACTCTTATACCTAAGTTTTGATAAACGTTTGCAGAAATGGGACCGTTATTGCTATGATCTACAATCTTATTTTTAGCGGTCAATTTAATCATTTCTAATTTTTGATTATAGCCAAATTCCTTTTCCATCTCATCTAACTTATATTGATGAGCCATGCTTTGTAATGCAAAAGGATCTCCAGTCATTGAATCTTTATGGGTCATCATAGAATAATCTGCCGCAGCCTTATAAGCATCTCTTCTGAGATATTCATTTGCTAAAGCACCTTCTATTCTATTTCTTATAACATCTTTATTAGCTCCTAGCATTGCATTTTTATCTAGGTAGTTTAAAGTTGATTGGTTATGATCTCTGACTGCAGCTATTCTATCTAATTGGTCCTGGTAATCTTGTACTGCACCTGTTGCACCTTTAGGATCAACGGATGTATTGTTTTCAAGTTTACTTTTTAGTATAGCATTTTTTGCTGTAAGGGACTGAGTATGACCATCTAAAGAAGCATTAGATTGGTTAGCGCGTCTGTCCAATTCTTTAGAGAATGTATTCAGGTACACGTTCTCTGCGGCATCTTCTGAACCATATTGTTGGGCATTACTTTTAATAAAGTTCTTTCTATCAACATAAGCTTGCGTCCTAGCATAATCTAATGCTTTAGAATTCTGAGTAGAATGAGCTAATAAAAAGTCAGTTAATGGAAGAATTAATTGGTTACCATTACTAGTAGTATGGATATATCCGTCTTTTACATATGAACTAGTGGTTCCTATTCCTAGATCTTTGGCCAATTGTAATGCATCAGCAGTGGTATCAACCATTGGTGTAAATTTAGGCATTGGCATACCCATGGAACTTTCTCTACTTGCATTTTTAAAGTCATCTGCTCTATAATGAAGAGCTTGAACTGCAACATCTGAATAACCTCCTCCGCACTTCTTAGGATCTATACAGTTTCTAAATCCTTCAGCAGTTTGTAATTCATTATGATACTTTTTAGTAAACATCATATCATACTGAAGATTTTTATCATCTAGTAATGGTTGAAATACTTTATATGCTGAGTTAACATTTTCTTCAAGAGATAGGTCCATTCCTGCAATCTTCTGAATATTCTCATGAATATCCTTAAACATCTTGTCTCTATTTTGAGTATTGTCATCCCGGGTTAACGGAGCATTCAATAATGTACCATAGATACCACTTAGTTTGTTTAAACCTTGTTGATACTGACCTTCTTTCTTTTCCAAAGCCCCTTGATAAAAGTTTAAATCAGGTCTAAACGGTTGAATATCAGGAATATAGTCATTAGAACCTTGTAAGTAAGATGCCATAATATTTAAGTTTCAGTAAATTTAATGATAAATTTTAAAAAGTTAATAAACATTTTGGTTTAAACTTTTAAAGTTTATTGATTTGGAGTGTAACCATATTGAGGCGCCTGTTGGGGTTCTCTCCTACCGGCTGACCCCCATGCATTTAAATATGCTTGATTAGGATCAGGATAAGAACTAGGATGTTTACCATACGCGTTTAATACTTGACCCATAGAAATAGAAGGATCTGAAGCATGTAGTTTGGTCCACAAATTAGTTAAATGATCAGACTCATCTGGTATATTAGATGGATCAAATGACTTCCTATGGGGATTGAAAACTAAGTTGCCTCCTGTAGAAGGATCTATTTGATAATCAGGATATAAAGAATTAAGTACCTGAGTATTAGCTCTATTGGTAATAGCATTAACGTAATTAGACCTAAGAACATCTTTAGCATGCCTTTTAGCATTGTCATAATTCTCATTAGCTCTAGTGGTATCATCATAAAGTTTAGACGCTAGGCTAGCATTGTATTGATCTGTCTTTTGCATTATATCACCTTTAAGTGAAGAGAATGCATTAGCAGCCTGTACATTTTGATTTTGTTCTTGAGATAATGTATCTGCTACATGTTTACTAGCTTCACCTTGCATTTGAGAAAAAGAAGCAGCATATTGTCTTGGATCACCAAATGCTGCGGCACCCATAGCTCCAATATTAGCAGCTTCCATTACTCCTGCTGCTTGTCTAGTAAAGTCATGGAATGTAGGATCTGGTACATTAGGTGCAACAGGACGACCCCATGGCATATACTTTTTAAGACTTGCCAAGTTACCTGCGGCTGCTGCGGTATTTATTACATCTTGTTTATAGAATTGAGGATCTCTAGGTTGAACAGCTTGTGGACTATAAGAAGGTTTTTTAACTTCTTCAGTAACTGGTGCACTTACTTTATTAGCTGGTGTACTTGCATTAAGAGCTGGTGCACTAAATGTACCTAATCCCCACATATCATCTTTCCTCCAATGAGCTGATGAAGAAGCATCTCCGGTAAAGTAGTCTTCCTTCATACCCATCTTCTTACCATACTTATTATAAGCATCATGAAACTTGTCTACAGCTCCTTGTATTTTGTTACCATTTTTATCATATGGTGCCCAATCCGGATTTTCTTTAAAGAACCATGCATGACGTTGTTTAAAATCTTGTTGTGCTTCAGGGTTATTCCATAATTTTAAAGTATCAAGGTCATGTTGCATTGCCGGTACAAATAGTTGCATTAAATCTTTTCTAGGTAACCTAGCATCATTACCAGGTAAACCTTGTCTAGCATCTAAAGCTTCCATATATTCTTGACGGTATAAAGGTTTTGCGTCAGCTTCTGGATTCTGTATAGGTGTTGCAGATTTCACCGCAACTTGTTTAGGTTGTGGATTAGATTCAGGTTGAACATTGTAATTAGGGTCATATGCAGGATTAGTTTTTAATTTATCTAAAGCCCATTTTTCAGGTACATGTGTTTTTGTACCTTTATTTTTATCCTCTGCCATCCAAATATCATTTCCTTTTTCATCTTTTGTCTTATAGATTATTTTACCATCAACTCCAGTTTTTCCTCCACTACCAAATCTATTTAAACTTCCACCATCTCTAAAACCTACAACATTTAAAGAATCTACAACAGATTTATATTTAGGCTGTGTAGTGTTTACAGGTTGTCTAACATTAGATGAATCAATTAATGGAGGACCTACATTATAATATTCTTGTTGTGGTGCATGATACAAACTATTAAGAGTATCTTGAACTTGTTGATTAACCACATTATCTGGTATAGAATTAACAGTACCCATTGTTGGAGTATCAGATCCTCTATTCATTGCTTGCTGACGCATCCATTCTGAAACAGTTGGGCGTATAAAATTCTTTGTTTCACCTAAAGGTATTTGTTTAAGCACGTCTGTTATAGCTTTTGTTTTTTCAGTTGCATACTTTCCAAATTTCTTTCCAGCAACACCTGCAAGTTGTCCAGCTATTTTACCATATTCTATACCATGTTTTACTGCTTCAGGAATAGCACCAAAAGCTTTATCAGTGACTGCTGTTGGACCTAAACCTTTTAATGAAGGAAATATTAGGGAGCCTGGTTGTCTTTCACCTACTGGTGCTACAAGTGATGTTTTTGAAGGAGTTGATGCTTTAAAAGATTCTAATCTCTTAGCAGCCTCAGCTTCTGTCATAGCACCTGATTTAACAGCTTTATCTAATGTCTCTTCTACAGCTTTACGTTCTGCTTCTTGTTTGGCAAGACCTGATGTTACATCTTGAATAGCAGCAGTAGTAGCATCTTTACCTAAACCTTTCCATGCCATATTTCCTAAACCACCTGCTAAGTCACTTACAAAAAGCGGATCTACAAAGTTTAAAGCCGTTGCTGCAGCTCCTGATAGTTGAGGGTTATATCTCTTTACAGTTTGAGAAAATGGTTCATATAAACCTGTTAAAAGATTATTTAACTCATTTTGACCCATGGTTAAACCAGCACCTAAATAATCCATAATACCTTTAGCTTTCCAAGGGTGTGTTAGTTTATCCTCATCTTCTAACATTCTAGGGTCTTGAGTAGAATTATCCCAAGGTCTTTGAAATAAATTAGTATGAGTAACTCTATCCCAGTAACCTGAATATGGAGCATTTGGATCAAAGCGTTTTTTAACTTCCTCAGGATTCTTATTTGTTGTATTAAATAACATACTAGGATCTGAAAGCATACTGTAAGCACCTATTAAAGAATTCTTTAAGTCAGGATGTTCTACAGGTTGCTGAGGTTCTTGTTGTGGTTGATAAGGATGTACCTGATGAGAAGGTTTAAGTTCTCTTTGCATTTGGCTTTGCTTAGCATACCATTCAGCTTGAGCTTGGCGTTTAGCTGCACTATATGGGTCCAATAAATGATCTTCATACTCTTCTTGTGAGTTATATCCACCATCTTGCATTAATGCGTTTCCAAAGTTAGCCCATGGTTGAGGACGGCTTCCACCATTAGCCATTATAAAACCATATCTTCCTTGTGGTTGATTTTGTGACTCAGGAGACATATCTTGAGACTCTGCTTCTTGAGTTCCTGGTTTACCTTTAATAGGTAACATCTGAGCCGGATCTATTGCAGCATGCATCAAATACGGTAATGACATAGCAGGAATACCTTGAGGGAAGCCTTTCTTTGCTTCTTGAATAAGACCTAACTTACCAAGCTTTAGATTGTAATTAGCAATCATCATTTCTGCCGTATTCCTTTGTATAGGATCCGTAACTGACGGGTCAGCTAAAATAGCACGGTATTGATTAATATCATACTGTTTAGCAATATCAGCAGGAGTATATTTCTTATTAGGATTTTTTCCAAAATCCTGCACAGCGGGACCACCAATCTTCATCTTATTTGTGTCAGAGAAGATAAAACTGTCATCAGGTAAATTAAGAGGAGTTCCACCTTCTGAGTGTCTTTTACCTCCTATTTTATAATGAGCCGCAAGTCCCTGAGCATCAGGAACATAAGCTGTCTCACCCTTTTCAGCTTCCAAATTAGCATCTTCTCTATCTACTGGTTGAAGAGTAGATTGAGCTGCTAATTCAGGTTCTGCCATCATATTTGGTTTATAGATGGGGTAAATCATATTACCATTAACACCTAATCCTTCTTTACGGATCTTTGGAAGCCTAGTGACTTTAACTTTCTTTATCATATTACAAAGATATTAAGATTAATCCAAATATTCAACGGTTCCACCTTCTGCTAGTATTCTTTCTATTTCATTTTCATCTAAATAATACTCTCCACCTTCTTGAAAACCGCCCATTGCAAAACTTCCACCAAATCTAGCCATTGATTGAAACTGAGCAGGGGTTTGTTGATTCTCTCTAAATCTTCCAGAATTGATATCATAATCACCTCTTGAACCTGCATTAGGAGGTATAGCAGTAAACGCCATATCAGCATGAGTTCTATTTTGAGCTTGTTGTTGAGCATGTAACATATCAGGTATATTAGCCATGGAAGTTAATGCTTCCATACCGGCCAATCCCCAATTAACAGTGTCTTCAGGATTATAATGAGTGTGTCTATTGAAACTAACAGTTTGTCCCGGTTGAGTATAGTTTTCATTAAATCCTCTTGGTGCAACTCTAGGTTGATTTTGAGTTTGCCATCCATCCATAGTAATCTGTTGAGGATCATTAGATGAGGTAGGTCTTTGAATTGGATCTTGGACAAATGAGTTAACACCCCAGTTACTACCCGCACCTGAAATACTTACTGCATTATTAGGGGTAATTACTGAACCTACGTCAGCTCTTTTTAAAGAACCACCTCTTTTTTTAGAAGATGTGTTTTCAAATGGAACACCTACTTGAGCAGGAGGTTGATAATTAGCAAAAGTATCTTGTTCTTCAGAAAGAGGTTTATTTACAGGATTGTTTGTAGGTAAATTATAATCAGCTTTCTTAGAATAGTTTACAGGTTCTTGGTAAGGTGTTACAGAACCAAATCCTGCAGGTTTTCTAAAGTTCATAGTAATCTGCTTAGGAGAACTCTTATCTAACCAACCATACTTCATATCAGTACTTGCTAAGTATTGATTAGGATCTAAAGCTTGTAAGTGTTCTGTTTGACCTCTATGAAAAGGATGATAAGGAGATTCCATATGATTAGTAGGAATCATTGTATTCATAGGAAACCAAGATGAACTACTATTCTGCCAATGATTTGGTTGAACATTTATATTAGTAGGATATTGACCTTGTTGAGCATTTCTTGTTTGATAGAAATGACCAGGTGTTCTTCCTGTTTGAATAGGTTGTTGAGGTTGATATTGTGGGTTACCATATTGATAAGGATGTGTATTCTGTTGTTGTACATATTGATCATATGTAGGAATATCATTACTACCTCCTCCTTGAAATGTATTAATCATACCATATTTACCTTTTGGATTCTGTACAGACGCATCATATCCAACGCGTTTATTCATGTTTCTATTAACAGTTTCTTCAAAGAAGGTATTAAAACTTTTACCAACATTTGCATTATTACGTGCTTGTTGGGCCGCCAAGTTAAAATTGTTATTAACTCCTTGATATCCAAAGTCATTAGTTTGTCCCGGGGCTGTAGCTAACATTCCTCCTCCATCTTGTCTCCAGTCCATTAAACCAGTATTTTCCCATCTTCTTTCTCCACCATAAGCCATTTTACTATAAAAAGAATCAGGTGTAAGATCAGGTATAGAAATATCTCCTCCCATAGCATAAGCCATATCAGGATTATAAAAACCACCTTGTTGCATGTAACCACCTGGTTCATACATATATTGATCACCACCTACATTACCTCCTTCTTCATGTTTCCATTTAGCTGCGTTCCTTGCAAAGTTTGCCATTTGTCTTACATGAGGATCTCTAGAATGCAAAGCTTCTTCTGTAGTTTTACCTGTACGTTTTTTATATGCTGTAAATCTTCCTTCATGAGATTTCTTAATATGAATTCCACCTTTCTTCATTCCTTCTCCTTGTTGTTCTTGCATTTCTCCATGAGATACAATACTGCCGTCAGGCATATGATGAAAGATAGCATGCGGTACAAGTTCTTTATGAAGCGCGTCCATACTCATATTATGAATAAGCTCTAAAAAGTTATTCTTCTTATCAGTAAAGATATCATTATCTTCAGATTGAAAACCTGAACCACCTTCTTTAGCCATCATTGATGGTATAGAATCCAAATGATTTGCACGGTTTGCAGCGTTGCTTCCACCCCATGCTCTTGAGAATGTGTTTTTCATAAGATTTATATTAGAACCACCGCGGGCCATTGTAACTTCATTAATTCTACTTCTTTCTGAATAATCAAATGGTTTATGTGATTTATTAAAATGTGTACCACCATGTTTTTCATAATCTACTTGAGAGACAGTGTTATTAACACCATTTAATTTATTCCAATAGTTCTCTACATAATCTCTTAATTCTTTATCCTTCTTAAGATCTTCTATATTATTTGCAACAGTTTTTAAATAATTAGGGTCTTTAGGATTATAGTGATCCATTTCACCATTTTTCCATCTTAATGCTAAATTATCATATGCATTACCCGGTAAGTTTCTTTGTTGATTAATAATATGTTTTTTATAATTTTCAACATCTTTTTGAGTAAACGTTTCATCAAGTGAGTTTGGATTATTTGTCCAATACATCCAACCTTGATCTAATTTTTCATGATCTATTTCATCATGATTTTTTTCACCATAATATCTAATATACTCAGGATGAAGTTTTAATGCATAATCCCAATTACTTATTGAAGTAGTTAATGAGTGTGGATCATATGGATACGGAATTCCTCTGCCAATATAAGGATCTTCTTTAAAAGTACTTTCTGTCCCTATTGTTCCAATTGGATTCCAAGGACTATCTAATCCTTGTCTATGTGAAGCCACCATACTTGAATCTAATTCAGCAGTATTTACACTACCTGTATTAAAATTACCATGATGTAACTTTATATTTCTGTTACTTGGAACATATTTATCTCTTTTATCATTTTGTTTTGCAGTCTCAAAATCTACATTATTAAGTTGAGGTGTAAAACGCGGAACATATTTTTCTTCTGGAGGTAATTGAGATTGTACAAAAACAGCCTTTAATGGGTTATAAGGTTCACCATTAGGTTTTAATAAACCTCCTGTTTGATAAGTATTTACTGCTTCCCAAATTCTAGGTTTCCAAGTAGCAAAATATGCAGGATTAGGAACACCACCTTGCTGAAATTGAGGAGTATCACTAGGTATTGCCAATCCTGCACCTGTTTGACGATTGGTATTAAACATGTCATATTGAGAACTTGATAATACATGGTTTTTATTAGCACTAGGTTTTGCAGAATAACTTCCTACATCATGGTAAGCTATGATTAAATCTTTAGGATCAATCTTATAATCTTGTATGATTTTATCAGCCTGAGATTTGATTTGATTAACTGAACCTGCAAAATCTATTGCAACATTCTTACCATCAATTAAAAATACAACACTATTTCCTCCAAATTTACCATAGGCATCTTTTGTACCTTTAGGTGAAATGAAATAAGTCTGTTTATTATCTTTAGTATATAATGTTTTAATACTACTATTGAATCCTTTAGCGGGACCTTCTGAATTCCAATTGATATCTGTATATCTATATTGACGTAAAGAATCTGCTAGTTTAGGTAATGGTTTCTTTTGATTTTCTAAATCTTCTAACTCTGATTTTTTAATGTATTTGATATTAACTTTACCATCAGGTAATTTAGAATATTGTGTAAAATAAGGGTCTGTAATGGTAGAACCAGGGTTATCAGCTTTCCAAGTTGAAGCTTTATCTCTTTGATGAAACCATTGAGTTTCACTATCATCTACAGGTTTATCTTTTACAATGTCATAATCATATAGAAAATGTGCCATATGATTGACATTTGGATATGTTTTATTAACACTTATTGGTTCAGTAGGTACATAATTAAAACCTTTATTGTTATCAAATACATTTATATAAGATACAAACCCATCTTTTGTTTTACCTAATTGCTTATAAAAAGGTTTAACTTCTGTATCTGGCTTTAATGAATCAGCTGTAGGTTTACTAATGCTATCTTGTTTAGTTTTAAGATCAACTGTATTGTTTTTAATAGTATCTACTAAATCATGAGCATCTTTTAAACCATATTTTACAAGTCCTCTATTTATTTGATAATAAATATTACTCAACCAATTATTAGAATCTTCAGAAGGTAAATTAGAATTTTGTGGATTATAACCAATACCTGGACTTCCTGCATTAGTCTGTACAGAATAAGTAGAAGGTGTTTGTTCTTCAATTACTTTAAGATTAGGGTAATAATCAGGTGCTATAACTTTAAATAATTTCTCCTCAAGTTTATTTCTTTCAGATTTAGATGAATTATCATAATTAGGCAACTGTATATAAGAAGGTTGTGCTGAACCACCCCCTTGAAATTGTGGATACTCTGTTACAGAATCCCCAGGAAATTGATAATGCATTCCTGGATACATCATCTGACTATTACCTAGATTATCAATACCATGTACTGGATAATCAACTCCTTGCATGGTAATATCACCTGAAGGAATTTTAGTTATTTGTCCAGGGTATTTCCATTGTCCTTCAGGAGAATACAATACATCTTTACTATAAGGATTTTTAATCCCTTTAGCAGTAGATTCAACTTTTATCTTTCCTTTATTAAAACTCATTTGATAAAGCGTTTTAAGGTTTGTCTTTTAGTATCCTCTTTCTTCTCATCAATAGCATCTGAATGCCAGGCATTGCAACAACCGTCAGCAATAACTTTAGTATCCTGTACTCCCAAGATTTCAAATAAGAGACATTCTGATTCATTCTTTTTATAGTATTCACAATGTTCACATCTAACCTTTGCATTGATTAAACCGGATTCTTTAGGAGATACATTTGCTTCTACGTGTTCTAGTTCACTTTCTACAGCTGGTCCTCCGGGTACATAAAGTCCACATGACATAGTAGGTTCTATCTTAACATTCTTTCCGTGTAAAGAACATACCTTATGATCTGTAATATACATCTTACAAGTCGCACATTGGGCATAATTATGTGTCTTACTTTTAGGTTCTAAGTAAAGGAAGGTAGCCTTGGTCATCATCTCTTTGAAGTTAAATTCTTATCTACAATAGCTTTGACAAGCATTTTAGTAGGACCTGACACAAGTTTTCTTAAAATAACATGTGTTAGATAATGTCTAAACTTCTTCCTTTGAAGAGGCGGCTTGTTATAGTTCAAATTTACGGAATTTAATGATCTCTTGTATCCATTAGTTTCCCATAACCAAATAAATCTTTGGGCCATGGCATTACTAGAGTTCATAAACTCTCCTCTATCATCTGTAATATCCCAAAATTGATTAAATCTATACTTCTGTTCTTTCTTAGTATAAAGGATACTAATTTGGGAATTACCAATAATTGGATATTTAAGTGCAGCAAAAGGATCATTCTTTGGAGTATCTACTAAAGCTAGTACACCAGATACTTGTTCAGTATTGTGAATTATGGCTTGATCAAATCCATAATCCAATTGATGGAACTTATCATAACCATTGGTGCCGTATTTATAAGCTTCCATGTAATATTCAATACTTCTTAAGCTATTTACAGTAACACCTGTGGCCGCAACATACTCAACCTCAAAGGGATAGTCAATTCCATAGAAATTAGCAAAACTATCTACGCGGAGATTATGTTGATAAAACTGATTGTCTTTGATACTTACAAAAGTGTTCTTACTTGATATCAATAAATCAGGATGCCAGTCATGGAAAGATAAGAACACCTTTTCTTTAGGGTCATATGATAGTGTCCAAGAAGCGTTTTGAAATATTGCAGGATCTCCTAATTGATAAGGAGTTTGTCCATCTACCAAAAAAGAATCTGAATCAGCATTATAAACCACTCTACCAGCATATGCAGGTAATAAAGAGTAGTCTTTTTTACAGAAATATAGTATCTCAATTTGGTTATCATAGACAATTTGGCATCCAATCCCTGCCACAGGATTATCAGTTAAAGGATAATTAGGAAAATCATTAGTTAATGTATATGGTAAAAACTTCTTTAACCAGAACTTCATATTACTTTGGATACCTATATCTACAATACCACCTGCGTAACTAAAAAGTTTACCTTGATTTTCACACATCCAAAAGGTTCCAAGAGGAGTATTGATACAACTTAATCTGTTTTGACAAGATCCGTATTCCATAGAATCTTCTACATTGACTATATTTTGACCGGGTTGAGAAAACAACCCTCCATCACCTATTGTAAGTTTGGTACCTAAACCTGTTTGTAACTGATCAACCCCTTGATACATTAAAGGACTAGCAGATTCAAACAATATAATAACACCACTTTTATTAATAGATTTGATAGTTGTAATCTGGCTAGCAAACGTTTCATAGTTATTAGGAAGAAACACTCTCCAATAATCTTTCTTTTGTTCTTCTTTTTGAGGAAGAGAGTAGATTAGTTTATAAGGATAGTATGCATAGCATTCCGCAGCAACCAAAGGATTGTAGTTTCTTAATTGAGTATTCCCCCAAGAGATTAGATTAGAATAAAGTTTAGAAATACTTAATGAATAGTCATATTTAAACAACTCTCCAGCTTTAATAATCTGAGGATTAAATAAACCAGGTAAATCTGTATAAGATGTAGGATCATAAAATCTATCTGCATCAGTATCATTCCAATCCCTAAATTCAGTATTAACTTCAGATTCTACATAGAAATCTCTAACACCTGATTGAAATAAATAAAAGTATGCATCATATATGGCAAATAAACCAAATATAGCATTACTTAAGCTTTGAGCACTAAAGATGTTACTACCATTAGCATTTGCTTGAAGATTATCTAAATTATGTCTACCAGATGGAAGCCCATTATTTAAAGGACTTGTACCTAAACTTAAAAACCATTGAAGAATACCACTTAAAAATTCATTAGCTTCAAACTTATTAAAATTAGCCCAATATCTTGGGTAGTTAACCATATAATATTTAGTGTAATCAAACTGGTAACCATCAGGTTGTTGAAACAACCAGTCATAAAAATAGAAAAAAGTATTCTTTTCAGTATATCTACATACATATGTATCACCACCAAATATAGGTCCTGTAGAAGAAAATCTATTAGACTGAAGGTAATTATAAGATGTAATACAAGAAATTGGAACCTCTCTTACAGAACCAATCTGTCCATATTGACCATCAAGTTCTACTTTAAGTGCACCATAATAACTTGTAGTAGATGTATTAAAAGGATTATTAGGTCCGTAATTTCCAATATTTTGAACAGTATTATCAGTACCGGCGGGATTAGTTAAACCTTTATTTCCAAGATCTAATACAACTGATCTATTTCTATAAAGATTGTTAATTCTATAAGCACTACCAAAATCTTGTAATTGGTTTTCTAAATAATTAGCATTCCAAATAGATTTTCTAATATTGTTATTTAAAGCTGTTGCATTACCTGGAGTAAAATTAGAATAAAAACCATGTGATAAATACCTATAAGCATATTGCTTATAAGGAACCAAAGCTTCAATTAAATCTAAAGTATCATTAGTACCTAAGGTCCAATAATTACCAAACATCATTACACCCGTTACAGCTCTAATAATAGGATCTTGATAATCCATTTTACCCCATTGTTTATTATATTCTACACCACCACCAGATATACCAGGAATTATTGAAGCAATCTGAGCTGCAGTTAAAATACTACCATCAGTACTATCAATTCCATATATTGCAGGTATTATAGTAGTAAATAATGAGGTTGTTAATAAATTTGCACCATCAGCTGTACCTTGATAAACACCTATTCCCGTAGGTCCAGTTAACAATGTCGTATCTGTACCTATACCTGCAGGTCCTGCAAAAGAAAAACCTGTAACTGCTAATTTTGGTGCTATATGTTTATCTGTTCTTGTACCTTTAACAGCTTCTATAGCAGCTCCCATACCTATCATAGCTGCAATAAAAAATGAAAAATCAGTTATAAGTTTTTGTTTAGGATGGTTAGGGACCTCACTAAAAGAACCTAATACAGTACCGTTAATTTCACCATCTAATTTTAATTCTTTTGCAGAAAGAAAAGGATGTCTAAATTGAGTATCAGGAGAATGAAAAGTATATACAGAAGGACTTACTGCAGTAGTAGGAGTTGCTGTACGGGGTTTTCCAGTAATGCTTCCTGGATTAGTATCTGTAGTACTTATTGTAGGATCTGCACCAAGTGGGTTATAAGGATAGTTAGGATAAATACCTTGTCTAGTACTTGTACTACCTTGGGTTAAAGTATATTCCCTAGTGTTATTAATCATTCCTTTGGCAATAATGCTTTTATTACCTTCTCTAGAACCTCTTAATATTTCATAACCTACTATATTGGTAATTAGATTACCACTATTATCTAATGGAAAAGCTACGTTAGTTACTTCAATACCTAATAACCTAATAGTTGTTATACCATTGGAATCTGTAAAGAAGTGGTTTGTCTGATTAAAATTCAATGGATTTCCTACAGAATCATATATGAAATTACCCGGCATTTTATGATGCCTTACTGGAGTACCACATAATGTTCCCCAAACATCAGGCATATTATCAGGATAGTTCTCAGTAGATTCCCAATATCCCATTTGACCTTTTGCAATTACAGTACCTCCATCATCAGTAACTTCTTTAACTGTAGCATAGTTTATATAGTTGGTATCTATATTAGCTGTATTACTTACTTGCCATAAAGCTGTTTCTCCAAATAGTTTTTCACTAGCATTAAAATTTGTAGAAAGATCAGAAGGTTGAGATGCTCTCCCTGGTATATGATAAGAAGAAGACTTAGCACCTGTATTGTACACCCATCTTATAAAAAAGCAATATACTTCATCTCTTAAATAAGATGCGTTATTACCACCGGATTTATAATAATTATTAAGGTATTCAGTTGATATCCAATTGATTGCAATATTATTAGCTAGTGGCTGATAATTAAAATCAAGATTGCTAGTTGGTCCAACTCTAGCAAGATAGTCTGATATAGGGAATATAGCATCTGATTTCTCATATTCTGGGGTTATGATAGGGATTAGTTCTATAGGAAGATCCGGTAAAGTAGGATCAATATTGTCAATTGATATTGTATTTGTTATAGTATCATACAACCCAATAATTTTAGCAGTGGTTTGTAAATTGATATTACTTACTATAACTAGTTGAAACTCACTGAAATAGGTAGTATCTAAATTAGAAAAATTGATATGTAAAGAACCTGATGAATTATTATGATTAAAAATAGGTTGGATTGATACAGGAGGGAAGTAATCACTCATTACTTGACCATTTACTGTATAAGCCCCTGTAACAAAATAGGTCCCGTTTAATAAGTTACCCCCTGAATGACCTAATGAAAGATTGATACAAGGTAATTGCATTAAACTTGCAAGCCTCATTTTATCACAATCTAACTGATAAGGATCCGCAAGAGTACCTCCAGATGTTACACTTCCACTTTTAGAAATAGGAATGCATGCATAACAAGATGGATCATTAAGATTTAAGTTACTTGAATTAGGAAAACCTGTATTTTGACATATCAAAGGTATATTATTAAAATTTATGAATCTGTCAGGATTGTTACCATCAGCAAAATATACAGACCAAGAACAATCAAAGTTATACTTAGCGGCCCCGGTGATTAAGTTTTCTTTCTTCCAATTCAAACAAGATGTGTCAATACACATTTGGTTTGTTAAAGAAGGATTCTGAGGAGAAACTAAAGGAGTATATGTACAATTACTATCATCAAATAAACCTATTTCATTTTTACCGTGACTGTCTGTAGAGAATATGTACCATAAATCAGCCAGTTGATGAATTGTCCCAATAATAGTATAAGGTACTACGCTATTAGCACATAGTAGATTACTAGGTTCTGTACCTAATGTAGTAAGATCTCCTGAAGAAGAAACAGGAGTAGCATTGATTGCGTGAGACCAAGCACCCTCAGGAATAGAAGATTCATTTAAATCTTTTAACATCCCTTTTACAAAAGAAGCACCTGATGAACTACTTGTATTTTCTTGGTTTTGTTGCGCCATTATGATACGTTATTAGTTCCTGGATAATGTCCACCTGGATATGACTTAAACATGTCATAATATTTTGCATATGCCGCTCTTCTAATCATATCATGATTCTTAGATAATTCAGAGAAGTTAGGTGTATTGACAATAGTAAATGCATTATTTCTAGCGGCTTTAAGACTAGGTAATACAATTTGTAACTGTTTAGAAACATCTGTACCATCCATCATAAGGTTTTCTAAGATCCTTGCTTTGATGGCATATTCATAAAATTCATTTAACATAGGATGATCAGGAACCAAAATCTCTCCGTCTTCATTCATAAGAGATCCCATATAGTTGATATAGATTTTAGCACAATCCATATTTACCCATAAGAAACCATCTTTAATCCAAGCATGGTTTCTAGGACCTCTATAAACCATTTGACCACCTTGATTCATATGTGAATGCTGATGGTGTTTTCTATTAGGATCAGTGGCTGCTACAAAGATGAGAGGTTCATTAATCTCATAATGTCTTGTTTCAAAGTTTACAATCTGTATAAGGGTGATATCCTGTCCACACTTTGTCAAACAAGTTGGGGTAACAGTATTAGGTAATTGAGTAGGATTACAAAATAAAGGTTCCGGAGTAGTACATGAATTAGGATCATCTGGATCCTTATAGAAAGGAACAAAAGGATTATTAGAAGTGTACTGATTAAAAGGAGGTACCTCAAACTCTTCAATATGAGTACCTTGAGGAGGTGTGGTTTTTACTGTAAAATGACCACATATATTACCAAAATTCATTACATCAAAATCATCTGGTAACCGGACCCGGCCTTTATCTAAATCTAATATTGCTTCCCTTGTTTGATTAACTCTCAATCCAAGATCATAATTACATCTTCTTGCAACTTTAATAAGTGAACCGGCGTCTATTTTACCTTCCAAAGCAAGAGATTTCATATCAAGTCTCACATCTTCAAGCAATTGCTCTAGCGTTCTGTAGCGTAATGTGTAGTTAAAATCCATATGTCATGTATTATCTGAATGCACTCATCTTATTATCAGGGCCCTCCTGAGGGAACTTAATAGTCATACCTAAATCTGAAAGAACTTGTTGTTCTATTTGAGCAAATAAATAACTAGGAACCAATAAAGGTTGATCATATCTTGCTACACAAGGATCTGCATCACAAGCTACTTTAGACATATCATCTTCAAAAATACCTTCTACGCGTACGGCTTCCCAATCAAGATTAGGAAAATACAATCTATTATTAAGATACCAATAGTATTTTTGTCTATTGTATTTAAAATTGGTAGTCTTTGTCAAAGATGTATAAGTATCAGGGGTAGTTGGATCCACACGGATAGAACCATCTATGGAAGAAACTGTCCTGAATAAAAGACCAAAACTGGCTTCCATTACTCCTGGAATTTCATTTACAGTTCTCATTATAGTACAATCAGAACTAATACCTCCACAGCATTCCTCTATCTTATCAACAGGTTCCAAGGTCATACAAGGAATAGATCTAAACACACCTGCAAATTTAAGTAAGTCATTCATAGATTCTTGCTTTCTCATGAAAGCTCTAGCATACTTAAGAATTATACTATAAAGAAACCTATCAGTTAAAAAAGCATCTTCTTTAACTGTTTTAGTAGTATTCCTAATTCTAGATATTGCATCTCCTATAGTATCCATATTAGTCTAAATCAAATTCATCATAATTAGAAAAATCAATTTTACTATGTTGTTCTAACTTTAAATCTTCACTGTATGCTGCGCGTTGTCTATTAGTACTGGTACTGGTATCAGCCAACTTATCATAGATAATATACCTTTCCCAATTTTTAGGATATTCTCTAGATACTAATCTTTTGAACTCTCTGGTAGCTTCATATCTCCAAAGAAATCTATTTTGTACATAATGTTTTCTATCTATGTTAGAATAAAATAATCTACCTACTTTACCATTACTATTAAGATTCCTATGATAAACTCTTTTATTAAGTTTGATAGATTCTCCAAAATTGATATTATTCTTATTCTTTGTTGGGCAACTTACTAATTGTACAAACCCTAATTTACTTGGTAAATCAACTCCATCTACATTTGTAACTATCTCTTCCTGAAGGTGTTGGTTAAAAACAGTGATGACATTCTTAATCATCATAGCTGTCATAGAATCAAATTTTCCTGGATTTCTTGTCTTCAATTTCTTCAACATTCTATCCATACTGATCCCTTTACCTACAGGGCGTCTTAAACGGGGTGCCTTAAGATCTGGTAGTTTAAAGTCTGCCATATTACAATATACAAAAAATTTATCTATAAAGGTAGTAAAACTTAAGATAAATACCTACCGGATTCTATAAAAGAGAAGGCCCAGGTTTCCCTGAGCCTCTCCGCGTATAGTTACATACCTAAACCAACAAGCTGCAACTATTAAAAGTGATTTACTTCCCTACATACAGTAGCTTGAAAGCTTGGTTTTAAATTATCAAATTTTAATCTCATTATCATTGCTCCATTACTATAAAAAGAAGATGGGGCAAAATACATACCTGTTTCATGTAAAACAGCCCCATTATAGTAATTATTGGCAACCCCACTAAAAGTAGTTGAACCTCCTAATGATGTAGTACTTACTGAAGTTGTTCTATGAACCCAGTCAATTTTAAGCATACCTGCTATATTTGAAGATACAGGAGGAGCGTAAATATATCCGTCAGGACCCAATGCTCCATTGCCAAATTTTCCGTTTAGTGGTAAGTTGCTTCCTATTGCGGCCAATGTATTAGTTGACCAATCATACTCACAAACATAAGGTGCTTGTCCTGTAGGTATTAAATATAATTTTCCATTAGGTGCAATTACACCGCCTACAAATGTAAAGTAAACTCCACCACCTCCACCATAAGTAGTTTGCAATGCAGTTGGTATTGTATATGCTGTAGATACTCCTGTGGTTGGATTTGTTATTATATAATCTGCAGTATTTGTTATTGAATTAGGAAACCATGCTATATTACCATTTGGCAATAACGTTGGTGTACCATAAGCATTTTGCCCTACGGAAGCATATGTTGTAAATGTATTACTGTATGGATTAAATTTTACAGGACTTCCTGTTGCTAAATAACCCCCTTCACCTGTCCAAATCATACCGTATTGATCTATAACAGCACCATTACATCCATTATTATTAGGGTATGTATTTAATTGGCTAGTTTGTTGAGTATAAACATTATATATCCATACTCTTTGGCTTGATTGATATGGAAACATATATATATTTCCATTAGGGTGCATAACCGCACCTTGTACTATGTATGAAGATATATTTGAACCAACTTCTCTAAATACGTTGGAAAACGGGTCCCATTGACCCACATAATATGCACCTGAACCATTTGGTATCAAATATAACTTATTATCCGGACCAACTAAAATACCGCCATATCCGCCTCCACTACTATGATTGGAAGTAAGTATTGATGCTCCTGTGAAAGTTGTAGCGTTTGATTTTGTAGAACCAGGATAATCAATAAGTAGATTTGACGTGTTACTATTTAAACCAACAGGAGCACCATAACCCATCAATTCATTATTCAATAGTTCAGCCATAACTAATGATGGCTTATTGGGTAATCTCCAATCTAATCTACCATCAACAGTAGTACTACCATATTCAATTTCATTACCGTATCCTAAAGGTTGTAACATAACAAAAAATATTAATAATCAGTTGCCCTTGCAATTACGTCATTTTGGTCAGCAGCAGTATTATAAACTGATTGTCCTACAACTAAAGATGTACCTGAAGGGATAAGCAATCCACCTGGATAACTAAAAACTATATAAGCACCTATTACTGTAGTACTTCTGGTTGCAGAAGGCATTGCTTGTTCGTCTAATAAAGTATAATTAGTTCCATCGTATGTCCAAAGTCTTATAACCATAGATGATGATAAAGCAGCTGTTGCTTGTGAGTTATGTACCCTTACTTCTTCAATTCTACTACCATTAGAACCCGCTGTTAACAAAGTTGCTAAGTTTGTTGTAGATGAAGCATCTGATGTTGTATTTGGACCTGTTAATCTTGCCCTACCAATTCTTGGTATTAAGCCGAAAATAGGGTTTGTGTTTTGTGCCATTTTATTAAGTTTTTACAAATTTAATTATTTAAAGTTAATTGCAGCATAAACTTTTGCTCCAACTGATGCACCTGCTGTAGGTAAAACACCCCAAGAAGCATTACCTGAAGCATCAGATGTTAAAACATTGCCAGATACAGGCGAGCCGTAAGTGTATTTAAACTGACCTGACATCGTTACTACTCCGGTAGATGTTGCTAGAGAAATCCAATTTGTCGTACCTGTAAGTGACCCCAATATAACATTTCCTCCCCTAGAAGAAATCATGGTAGTTCCACCAGCGGTATTGTCTAAGTAAGTTGCCCCAGAAACCCCTGGTGCCAAGTTGCCATAGTTGCCATATCCAGAAGTAACCCATCCATATTCACCTCCACCATTGCTTGCCCTAGACAATCCATTCGTAGCTACAAGAATATTTATTCCACTTAATGTTTGAGGCGCTCCAATTGTTAAATATCCTGCACCGGGTGCATGAACGCCTAACATTCCAACGCCTCCATTGTCCATACAATTAAAAGTCTCGAAGGCGCTAGAGTTGTAAACCCTCAAAGATGCGGAAATAGAACCACTTGTGTTGCCTTGTATCTGAACCTTTGTATCATTAGTAGGCACAATTCCGAATCCAGTATATCCTCCATCATTAATAATTAAGGTTGCTGTACTAGACGAATTTTGAACCTTTAATGTAACAGTACTTGTTGTACTTCCAAAACCAGTTATTTGAAATCCTCCACCTGAAACAGCCCTAGCTATTTCAACAGAATTTGATTTAATTACAACGTCTTTAGCATCTGTTGTACCTAAAAAATTAGTTCCTGGTGTAGTTCCTGAGTTTCCTGTCAATGACCATCCTGAAGCGGCAGCCCAAGTTGGCACCCCTCCTGAAACAGTCAATACCTGACCGGTTGAACCGATGGCTAACTTACTTAATGCGTTAGTGCCAGATGCGTAAAGCATATCGCCAGTAGTGTAAGTAGTCTGACCTGTTCCGCCATAAGTAGGACCAATAGCCGTTCCATTCCATATTGCGGAGGTGAACGTCTGGCCTCCATTAATGTAAGCTACCGTATATCTACTTGAAGATGGACTAAAATAAAGGTTGGTGCCATCATATTCCATAGCACCAGCCTCTACCGAAGTTAGGTTAGTGCCAGAATTGAACTTCAAAGGCGCTGTTCCCGCTACTGCTGTTCCTGCTGAAAGGTGAAGTTGGGCTGTTGCGGAACCAGCTGCAATGTTAATGCCTACTCTACTATTTGTAGTGCTTACATTAAGAACGCCTGTAGCACTACTTGCTGTTCCTAAATTAATGTTTGCTGTGCCTCTAATATTTATATCTTTTCCATTCAAATCTAATATGTATGTAGAGTTTGAAGTGCCAAACGCATTAGAATAAGCACTACCTGCCGAACCAAAATATCCTTTACCTCCGCTTACCGAATTGCATACCGTTTGAGCAACAACACTATTACTTCCAGCGCCAATATTAATAACCCCTGAATTTGTATTTGGACTAAGCCCTGTCATTGCGCTAGAGCCAATATTTAAACCACCTATCAATCCTAGCGTACCTGTATCGTCTAATAATGCAGTGTTGGCGCCACTCGTATTATTTGCTACAAAAGCAAATGTACTAGAACTATTGCCTAATCCATTAAAAGTTAATAAGGTACTACTATTGTTATATGCTCCATTTAATGCTACATTCTTACCATCTGTTACAGCAAACCCTACACTACCTGAAGAGTTTTTAACTTGGAAAGAATAATTTGCAGATACACTAGATGCTCCAGTAACTCTAAATCCTGCACCACTTAAGAACCTTCCTATTTCTGCAGAATTAGCCTTAATAACTACGTCTGTTCCATCTGTTGTACCCAAGAAGTTTGTTCCCGCTGTTGTTCCGGCATTTCCTGTAGTATTCCAAATACCATTAATATTAATAGCAAGAGCTGGTAATGCTATATGACTATCATTTACACCACCTACTGAAATAGTAGTTGTAGGAGATGCGCCTGTTCCTGTTTTAACGGCATAAATCTGTAGGACAATCCTATTGGATGAGGAAGCCATAGTGTATGTGGCGCCCAATATAAATGTTACATATAAATCTACAATACTTGATGTAAGATTAGATGAGTTACCTGATGTACCTATCACACCTACTAAAGTATTAGTGCTAGTGTATTCTGATAATACACCATAAAGATATACTGCACCACTACCTGTCATTCCTGTTGCAGCAGCATGCACATTGATTTGTACAATACCTTCAGGAATTGTAAGGCTTGAAGGATAACCTAAATTAGTAACAAACGTATCAACTAAAGTACCTGGGTATGCTGTATTTGTAGTAACACCTGGAAGAACTGTAGAAGATGTTTGAGGAGTTATAAGCATTTGGTAATCAGAACCAAACGGTGAAGTAGATAACGCTGATTGTAAATAATATACTTGAAAACCAGCTAATGAAGGAGATTGCCAAGTAGCAACACCATTTGCATCAGAAGTTAATACAAACCCTGCAGATTGAGTACCATCAGCTAATGTTAAAGCACCTGATGTAGATTGTATAATATGAACTGAAGTAGATGGAGCATTTGTTCCAATACCTAATCTATGATTAGCAGCATCCCAAAAGAAATTTGAATTACTTTGACTTAAAACACCTGATGCACCTGCATATATAATTGAACCTGCAGTTGGTGAAAACCAAGAAGGAGTTGCAGAAGAACCTGAAACAAGAGCTAAACCAGCAGTTGCTGTTCCAGCTAAAACTTGTAATTGAGTAGCATTACTATAAACTATACCACCATTACTTGCAGTTAATGCAGCATTTGTACCTCCATTTGCTAAAGGTAATATACCACTAACATTAGATGTTAAAGATATTGTTGGGATAGTCCATGATAAAACACCTGAACCATCTGTAGTTAATGCTTGACCAGAACTACCTGCAGTAGATGGGAAAGTAAGAGTATATGCAGAACTTCCGGTAGCAGGTTGAAAAGTAAGTAAATTAGAAGAGTTTCCATATAAAGCTAAAGTACCAACTGTACCTCCTGTGGCACCACCTATTAAACCACCTTGTGCAGAAACACTAGTAGTAGTTATAATAGCACCTGTAAAGGTAGAATACCCACCTTGGATATTAAAATATGCATTTTTAGAAGAGGTAGCATAATCAAAGTCAATATAATTACCATTAATTGCAGTAAGAGTATGACCAAAAGATAAATTATGAAGACCTAATTGAAGATCTGCTGTGGCCCCGGTATAAGGAACATAACTACTTAAAGCACTAGATGTAACATATGTAACCCATGATAAGTTACCAGAACCATCATTTGTTAATGCTTGATTACCAGTACTTTGAGCATGAGGAAGAATCAATGAGAAACTTGAACTTATACCACTAGCAGGTGCAATTAATGTAACAGCATTTGAACCTGCGCTTTCTAAAACTACAGACCCCGTTGTAGTTCCTGATACACCTGATATAAGAGATGATAAGGAAGTTAAACCTGTAGCGGTAAGTGAATAGGCACCTAATGTTACATTACTATTACCCCCTGTATAAGGAACATAATCTAAAGCCGCCAAAGAACTGGTTAAATAACTAACCCATGAAAGAGCGCCTGAACCATTTGTTGTAAGAGCTTGACCATTTAAACCAGCATTAACAGGTAAAGTTAATGTATAACTACTGGTAAAAGCAGTTGCTTGAATAGCTGCTTGATAATTGTTTGACCCATTGGCAAAATGTAATGAACCATCTGTAGAAGTTGGTACACCAATTCTTAAATAATTATTAATATAAGCATTATTATCTACTGCAAATGTACCTACTACATGGGCGCCTCCAAATAATGCAATTTGACCAGACCCAGCATAGTTCATATCAATATATGAACTACTTGTATTTGCCTGTATAAATTCATTAATAGTTAAATCTTGGGCACCTAAATTTAAAGGAGCTGTTGCACCACTATAAGGAACATATGTACTAGAAGCTGCAACAGTAGTTAAATAACTACTATTATCATAACTTATAGTTGTACCTGATATTTTTACAAAACCAGTACCTGAAAGTGCTGTTTGTTTATTAGTGAAAGTGTTCCAATCTGTAGAAGATAGTAACCCGCCTTGAGAAGTTGTTGCGTATTGTGTAGCTAATACAGCTTGAGCAGATGTTAAATGATAATATTGTCCTGCGGATCCACCTTGTAAACCTGTTAAATCATTATGAGGTATAATTAAAGGAGTTGACATAAAAGATGCCGCACTAGTTCCTGAATGATATACTGTAAAAGTTATACCTGTTCCTGAAGTAGTTCCTTTAATTTTAACCAAAAGAAGATCAGTCACACCTACTGTAAAACTTGGTTGAGTAGTTGTGATGTTATATAAAGTAGGTGATCCTACATTAGAAATATTAATAGTAGCAGGAGATGTAAATAATAATACAGGACTGCTTCCATCAGAATAAGTAGAATAAACTTCTACATCTACTGTTGAAGTTACAGCGCTAGATACTGCTAAATACAAATTAAAACTCCAAATACCTCCTGATACAGTACCTAAGTCATTAGCCGGAACATTAGATACCCATCCTGGACCAATATATTGTGGTGTACCAGTTGTTATAGATTGAGTCCAAGTTCCTTGAGATGCATTCTCAGGCCCGTGTTCCATCCAATTATAACTACCTATACCTGATGAAGCACCATATAAAAAGAAATTTACTCCGGAACCTACGCCTCCAGATGACCCACTTGTTCCATTTACCCAGGCAATACCATTCCATTGAAGAACATTACCTATGCTTGGTGAACTAATTACAACATCACTAAGATCATTAGCCAAAGTAGCCTTGCTTCCACTAAGTACTAAACCATGACTATCATATGTAATTCTAGCAAAAGTTCCTGCTGTTATAGTAGATGGTAAAGGAAGATAATTAGCTCCTACCCAGGTAGATACAGCTTGAACTGATGGATAAAGTGTATTATTTATTGTACCAAAACTAGTTGCTTTATTTGTAACATTTTCTGGAGTATATCCAATTAATGTTGAAATACTTAAATCACCATATCCTAAAAGACTATTACCATTAATAGTATGAATATTGGTACCTGAGATTAAAAGATTTTGTTTATTGTTAAAAGTAGTCCAGTCAGTAGAAGATAATAAACCTCTTACGCCTATTCCAGCTGTAGGAATATTAAAAGTATGGACCCCTGCTAAACTTGAAATACTAAAATCTACGCCATTTGTACTAGTAGCAAAAGCCTGAACTTTTTGTACTTGACCATTTAATGTTGTGATACCTGCAGTACAAGTAAGAAACGCAGCTAATACTGTTGACAAATTATCACCAGGATTTACATTACATACAGGTACTCCGTTATATATAACACAATCTGTAGAGAATGTTTCACTACATGCTTGAGGTTGATCACAAGCAAGTGATACTGGAATAGTAGTTAATGCAGAATCTTCACATCCACAACCTAAACCTAAAGAAGAAGCAGAAATATCACATTTACTCATTAGCTGGCGGATTTTATAAAATAATTACTAATACCATCATAATAAAACATAACTGATCTACCATTATTATTGATTACCATATTAGAGGTTAAACCTTCTATTTTGGTACCTACACCCGGGATCAAAGTAATATTATTTACACTGGCATTAAATGCTTCATCCTTTATACAGAATTGAACTAAGTTACCTGTCATTAAATTAGCAGGAGGGAACTGTATAGTTACAGGTCCAACACTTGTATTAGTTACTCCTAATATATCAGGAATATTATAAGGGGCTATCAAAGCTAGGTTTAAACTGGCAACGTTAACATTCATTCTACTGTATTGAATACAATTAGAAGGATATGTTTCACCACATGGAGAACCGTTTACACAATTAAGAGCAACAGGTATGGTTGTCAAAGAAGTATCCTGACAACCACAACCTACTGTAACTGATCCACATGAATTACAAGCCATGATCTAAAATATTAGTGTGTTGTTAAAGGAGCTAAATATGCTACTAAACCATTGATATCAATATTAAATCCACCAATAGTTGTAGGATCCATTGCATCTAATGTAACACTATGAGTTGGGTTAGTAGATGCTTCAGGAACAATAATTGTTTGTGAACCTGAAGTAGCACCATGTAAAGAACCATTTGAATTGATAATTCTATAGTCTATAGCGTGATCTCCAGTAGTTACTTTAGAATTGACAAATCTTAATGCAGAAGTACCTAAGAAACTACTATCAGGTAATACACCACCACCATTTTCAAGATCTAAGAACGTTTGTAAAATCAAAGTACCAGTTGTAGAGATAATTACAGAATAGTATCCACTATATACTAGACATCCATTTCCAGAAGTAGCATTTGCAGCAACGCGTCTTAATCCAATACCTTTCATTGTATAAACGGTATCAGGAAGATTTCCTGCAGAAATGTCAGCTGATTGTAAAACAGGACTTCCTAAATTGAAAGTAACATTTCCATTTCCATTAACAACTACTCCAGCATTATCTCCAGCAACACCACCTTGAGCAGGTGTTACATAAAAAGAATTAGAATATGAAGACTCACTTGAATAAGATGTAGGAGTTGTACTTCCTGTATTCAAAGGAACTACTAAAGAACCTCTAAAATACATTGTCCTACCTATAACTCTATATTGAGGAGGAGTTGACATCCATGAAAACCCAACCATATTTTGCCATCCTGAATCTGTAAGGATTGATGATAGCGGAGTCTGCATAGCTTGAGGGCTAGAAGGTTGATTTCCGTAATTTGCAGGAGGTACTATTGGAATAATAGTATTAGCTGCTAAAGGAAGAGTTGCTGTTAAAAATTGATTGACCGTTTGATCTGCCATGTTATATAGTTTTTAGATTTACAAATTTAAACAATATTATTGAATTAACCATTTACTACCTCCTGCTGATTGCAACCAATATCCTCCACCATTGGTTACTACCCAACGGCTTGCGGTTGAAGGAATTGTACTAAATAATACAGGAGTACATAATGGAGGTGCCGGACTAACACTATTAGGATTAACTCCAATTTGTAATTTATAAGGTGTACCTGGTGATAGAGCATTGAATATTCCACTAACTAATCCTAAAGCAGGTGTTAAAGTTACAGTTTGAAGAATAGATCCTGCATTGTTTAATAAGTAAACAGTGAAAGGACAACCATTAGCAACTGAATTTGTAAATGACCAACTTACATCAGCTAGACCAGGGGTTATAGTTAATGAAGGACAATTGGCCACATTAACAATAGTATTAACAATTGTTCTATCACACATTAATCCTGTGGTAGTATTTTGCCATAAACCATTCATTGAAAGAACATAATCACTAGAAATACTCATATTTGAATTAAGAGTGATTACAATAGGATTACTACTTCTAGCATCATTCAATAATGGGATACCTGTAAGGATTTGAAGATTACCAAAAAGATCTGTAATAGTCAATGTACTTCCAGAAGGCATATCATTAAAAGGAGGGTTACCAATTAATGCAGGATTAAGAGTGATTACACCATTAGCATAACTAGGATTCAAATGGATAATTACATCATCACAATTATTTCCACAACAAGTTGCTAAATTAGTTACCGCGTTTCTTAAATCACATATGGTGATCATCATATTGTTTATGAAACTAGCAAGATTAGGAACAGGTGAAATCCATCCTGACAGCTGACCTAAGTTAGAACCAGGAATTCCTAGTGATTTAGCTTGAGCTAATGTACTAGAACAACCTGAAGATAAGGCGTTTACAACTGATTGAGGATCACCAACTGCAGATTCTAACATACATAATTCAGATGCTACAGCTAATATACCAGCCTGTAAAGACAAAGTACCTGTAGCAAGATTACAAGAATTAAAGTTAAACGTTACTGTAGGTGGTACATAAGGAGCAGGAGGAGTTGCTGTTTCTAAAGCAGTAATCCTAGTATTATAGGCTACTAAAGTTGCATTTACTGTAACTAACTGGTCCAACATAGAGCAAACTTGGGTACCAATAGCTCTAGCGTAATCTACTAAAGTCATTTGAGTTACAGTATCTCCTAAAGGAGTAACTGTTTGAAAACAAGGTGCAATAGTAACTAAACATGTATCAGGACATCCTGTTGATGTTGATCCAGGTGTAGCACCTTTTAAAGCACATAACTGATTGAGAATGAAGTTAATAAGATCTTCAAAATCTGTTAATGCTGGGCAAATAGGATCAAAACAAAGTAATGCAGGAGCAAAGTTAGATAAGTCAACTTGATCTATTAAATTACAAAGTTGTTGAGCTAATTTAGCTGTAACATCACTTATAGAATCCCCAGTGCATAATTGAATGCACGGAATATTAGGGCCTTGCCAGATTACACAATTACTTGCTACTGGAGTACACCCTGCTTGATTCTGACTACTTGTTGGTAAACCGGCCATAATTTTATCCCTTTATACAATCTACAAAAAATAATACTAAAATCCTAATGATTTCAGTTAAACTTGAGAAACTACTTTGCTACCTGTTAATCTATATAATGAACCTAGAGGTAAAGCATTTGCCGCTGATATATCATCAGCAAAATAAGGAAGCTGAGGTAATGATCCTGATATAGCATGTCCCATAATATAACTTTGAATTTGACCCAAAGTAATAATTTGAGCTACAGAGGTTCCATAAGGAACTACAGGAATTACATCAGAGTTAGTACTAGATGTAATAGGTGTAAGTTGATCTATTCTTAAAGGTATCATATTTTTAAGTATTTGTTGAATTTATTAATGGATTTTCATAACCATACCATAAAATATTACCATCAGACCATAGTAAATATGCTTGAGGAATAGGTTCATTTCTGCACGGCATTCCTGCAAAAATTGGTTGGCAGCTATGACATGTTTGTGATACAGGGTGATTACATGAATTTATTGGAGAACCACATGAATTAGATTCTTGAGTACCTAAACAATATAAAGGATCTATTTTAAAAGATAGATCAGATAAAGATTTTCTAACCCACAATTGAGTAACATCTTTATTCCATTCACATGTAGAGATACCAAATCTATATTTCTTAGTCACATTCCAATAGGATTGAGCAAAGTTTATATTAGCGTCAATATCACATTTAGTTAAATCTGTCCTAGTATAATCCTTAACAGGGGCAGGTAGAACTCTTGGTATTGCAGGAAGTGGTACAGGAACCTGTGGTAAACAACAGACACAATCCGCATAAGGGGCAGAGATTGTTAATATTGTAGGGATGGAATCTGTAGGACAACTGCAATAACTAGGTTCAGATACGGTCCAACATATTGTAGACAAGTAAGTTGTAGTAGATGTTTTAACATCTTTTACTACTGAACCTACGTACTTATGTAGATCACTTTTAACAATGATTGGGGCACTAATTGCTTGTCCTGCACAAGGTGTTAAAGTATAACAAAGTAATTCATAACAATGGCAACAATCTGCAAACTCTGTTATTAGAGAAGGTAATAAAGGAGTTGTATCAGGTTCTACTAACCAAGTAGAGTTATTACAATCAGAAGCTACAGATACTGTCCAACAGTATCCTGGAAATGTAGATATTTTAATTACAGGAGTTAAAGGACTTCCGCTAGCAACATATGCTGAAAAATCATCTTTGAATTTTAAAGGTGCATGAGCTCCATTACATTCTGTAAGGATGTAGCATATTGGATTACACTGAACACATGTTGTGTATAATTCTACATTTAATGCAGAAGGTGATATGTAATTTACATTTACTCCTGTAGGAGCCGGAAGATTATTTTTAGATATTACTTGCCAGCAATATGGACCTAAATCAGGAGATATCTTAATACTTGCAGAGGTTCCTACATAATTTGATAGGTCATAACCTGTGGTATAAGTATTTGATACAGTACCTTGGTTTGAACAAGCCTGTAATGTAAAATATGGTTCCGGATTACATATACTGCAAGAACTGTAACTTTGAATGCTAATGTTTGTAAGGAGGGTACTATTAGTACAATGTGTAGAGTAAGTTACTGTCCAACAGGTATTTACAAATGTAATATTACCTGTGATCTTAATCACTTTATTTACATATTGAGAAAAATTATAACTACTGTCTGGAGTTACTACATATGTTTTAGTAGGGTCATCACAACTAGTTAATAAAAAGCAACTTTGACATTTACTTGTAGGTGTTATATAACATCCATAGTTTTGTCCACAATTACTTGGTACACTACCTGGTGAACAGTTGAACCCTGTATATGCAGGATAAGTTCCTAGATTGGTTAAATTACCATCATCCACTATTGGAAAAATAGGAATGAGAGTTACACCATCAGAAGCAGTGACTGTTGCACTACTACTAAGTGGTGGTAATGAATATGTATTTTTAGTACTAAATAACAAGTAAGACGCTAAAGCAGTTTCATCTTTAAAAGCTTTTAAATCAGCTACTTGAAGAAGACCTGTATTTGAAGAACCATATATCTCAGCACCAAAAATTGCTTGAGCTCCTGTATTTGAACCTTGTAAATAAACAGTATAACTTTCACCAGCAACTAACCAGATTGGAAATACATGCCATATCCATGCATTATTAGGGGTAACAACTTCAAAATCAAATAATAAAGTTCCTTCTAATACACTACCTACTGTATTAGATGTAACTGGGCCGGTACCATATATACCACCAGATATTGAAATCTTTATTAAATCATCTGCACCAAAACCTATATAATAAAAACCTGTTGAAGATACTGTTGGTAAGCATTGAGAAAAACCAATGAACCTATTGAAAGGATACATTACAGCTGGAGATGGAGCAGGTGATACACCTCCATAATTAGGTACTTTTGTCCAAACACCTACATTATCTAATCTACCAAAAGAATATTTTGTAGGATCTGTAATAGGTCCTGCGGTACCTGATGGATTACCCCAAACAGTATTTATATCTAAAACAGCAGTTCCATTAAGTGTTACAGCGTTACTATTACTATCTGTAATAGAATTATAACTACCATTTTTAATAGGGTAAGCACTAAGTGAAGGTTGTGCTCCAACAGGTGTTCCAAATGGAATATTATAAAAAACAGTTCCATTTTTACCATGGATGCCTACTTCTGAATTACCTACTTGATGAGGAGTTATTGAAGGGTTGCCAAATTGATCTTGATAAACAACTTGACAAACTTGAAAGTAATTACCTGAATTAGCTGCACCAGTAGAGTTAGTATCAGTATCATCACCAAGTAACGCACCACTTTGTAAACCAATTCCATTCCCGTCTTTACCAATGCAATCTGTACAATAGGTAGTTGGTCCAGTGCAACCTGAACCATCTTGATTAGGAGTATAACCATCTGGGCAACCACATGGGCTATACTGATCAGTAAAAGTTTTGTAACATCTACTCTCTAATGATACCATTGTATTATTGTTTTGGAGGTACTACTGTACTAATCTTAGTTAAATTTTGTTGATGTATTTTTGCATTGTAAGCATTAACACAATTTGCACAGACAGATCTTCCATCAGTGGCTATTTTCTTTTGACATCCGCAGGTTAATTGAGCCCCGCAATTAGAACATTGTAGCATGTTAGTTGGTTTAGGTTAACAAGAAAGGTTATAAAATTTCGCTAATTTATTTAATCTCTGCCTTGCATAATTATAAATTGCCATACCTGCTTGAGGATTTTGAGCAATCTCTACCTTAGCTTTTGCAGCATCAATTAAAGTTTTGATAAACTGTGCTTCTCTGATCTTCTGTTCTATTTCAATATCAGGGGCACAATTAGAAATATCCAACTTACACAATACATTCATATAAGTTGTCATAATGGTTGCTATTCTTAAATGATTGTATTCTACAAAGACAACCTCATTTGGGGATACACTCCAACGGATTATATAGATACCATCAACTAAAAAGTTATTATAATTGTCACAATTACTTTGTTGAATACCAAGATCACAAGCTGTAATATTAGCTGTAAATAATGGGGCCCTATTAGTAATTACAATAGGTAAATTAAACCCTGGAGGAGTTATTTCCAAAGTAGGGCAAGTGATGGGTAAAGAAGGAGCATAAATAGATGTATCCACTATATGAATAATGCATGTATTTAAGAAGTCTGCAATATCTAAACTCAAACTTTGCTTTGCCATATATCAAAGGTATAAAAAAGAATGAGGGAAGGAAGTATTTTACCTCTCCTCCCTCATCTTTTTAATTAGAAATTAATTAACTAACAACTACAGTGTAAACTTTAATTTGTGAACATCCTGTTGTTTGATCAGTTACAGCTAAAGTGAAGCTATAAGTTCCTGCAACTGGTGCAGTACCTGTCAACAATCCGGTTGTAGCATTAATTACACAAGTACCAAAAGTACCGTTGGTGATTTCGTAAACATATGATCCACCACCAACCATGGTAGCAGCCAAAGATTTACTTACAGCACCGCTAGCAGTTTCTGTAGCGTATGTAGCAAAAGTCCAAGCACCGCAAGCAGCAGGACAAGCAGCTGTTACAGGAGCATAGATAGTAAGAGTTACACCAGTTCCTGCAGCACCTAACCAAGTTTTCATAGCGGTTTCAAAAGCAGATGAAATACCATTTGTAATAACGTCTAACAAGTAACGGTCATTATCAAACATTCCAGAAGGGTTATTAAGTCTTGGAACATTATGAAGAATTTGGTAACGTGTATATAAGTTAGCACGTTGAATTGCATTAGTAACATCATATCCTTGAGTTACTTCGCGGATACGTAAATCTTTACTAGTGTTAAAGTAGTTTTGCATATATGATTCAGAAAGAATCAAATCACGTAATACTTCTTCACCAAGACCCATTGCTTGACGTGGCAAACATTGTGTTTCAACACAAATGCTAGAGAACGTACAAGGATTTCCTATTTCATCAACCATTGAAGCATAAATGTTCACAGGTTGTTTTTCAAAGAAATCTGAAGGGTAGAAAGTGCAATCTCCAAAACGGGTATCAACAAACGCACCTGTCAAAGACATACCAGCTGTTTTACCAGTGATATAACCAGGAGATACATAATTATCCCAAGTTGGAATAGCTGTTCCAGTTACTGTAAATGTTGCAAGAACACCTGCTTCACCTTGTTCAAGTTGAGGGAAACGCAATACATCACCTACTGAATAACCTAAACCAGGAGTTTCTACAACTACAGTTGTAATAACACCACCTGATACAGTTACTGTAGCAGTTGCACCTGCACCATTATTAGGAGTTCCGTCAAGACCTTGGAAAATTACATTGTAATAAGTTCCATCAGTATAAAGAGTACCACCGTTAGTGATAGCCAAAGAACTGATACCAGGTTTAGCAACGTTATCAAAATATTCTCCAGTTGTTCCAGGAGCATACCATGCACCACCTAATTGGTCATAAACCACAGGCATAATGAAAGGACCTACAATACGGCTATTCATGATTTGGGTAGCCCAACCAATCATAGCAAGAGTTGAATCAACTGGGGTTGGTGCAATGCAACCTGCAGCGCAACATCCAGTATAATAATCTACTGTCCAATAACCATTACGGCTTAATGCACGTAGTTCAGGAGAACCTTTAACATCAATACGCAAATAATATGTTTCATCACATAAGAATTGGAAAGCACAACTTGTGTTAGTTCCCAACGCTGGAGTCAAAGAAGTTCCAGTTTTAGTGAAAGGAGTTGTTCCAATGTGAATTACGTTTTGATTAGCAGTAACAGGATCAATCCTATTAAAGTTAGATACATAACGTGGGTTAATCAATTTAGACTTGGTAGTCTCTTGATAACCTCCTGCAAAAGGACCAATCTTGTCATTTTGATAAAGAGCAGTACTAACTAAATACAAAGGAATACCGTTTATAACTTCAGTAGAAGAATTTCCTACAGCAAGTAATGCACCGTTTCCATTATTAGTTTGTTGTGAAAATAATCCAAATGAACCAACACCTAAAGCAAAAGGTGCAGCAGTTTGAACTAAGTTTACAGATTGAACACCAGTTTGTCCATTAACAGTTGGTACACCAGCCGTAATGTCCACATAACCGTGGTCAACTTTTACAGATACACCAGCACTGTAAGACTGAGAAAATTTGGTTCCCACCAAGATTTTTCTAAACGCGTGATTAAAATAAGCCATGTTTTTTTGGTTTTAAATTTATATACAAAGGTTAATTATACATTCAATATACAAAACTTTTAATGCAAAAACAAGAATAATGTTAATTATTTTGTTCTGCAGCACTTTCTTCTCTTCCTTTTTGATTTAGAGATTCTATATCACCTGCTAAAATTGCAACGGCATCATCAATGATAACCTCTACAATATCATCTTTTAATCCAGGATCTACATCTGCAGTAGACACTGTTCCAGTATAAGGGTTCATACAACCTGAAACCTGAATTTTAACGGGTTGTTTATAATAGATTAAATTTGCTGAATAAATATCAAATGCTTGGTTTGTATAGATTCTAATCTTGTTACCAATAAAAGTCATGAATGTTTCAGCCCATTCAAAACTTGGTTCTTTAAACTTATCAAGTAAGTCATTACTGACATTACCTTCTTCTGTTTCATAAACAGCCATCAGGCGTGGCTCTTTGCAACATTCTTTAGTTGCAAAGAGCTCTAACCTTTTGAATGAAAAATAATCTACAGGCATTGATAATGTCTCAGAATAAATAGGTAAGACATTCAAGTTTAAAGGAGCAGTTGTCATTAGAGCTTGTAAATCATCTACTCTTCTTGAAGACTGCTCATCCCCTTGTTTTAATACATTAGTTCCAGCAAGTTGTCTCCGGCACCATTCAACCTGTGCCTTATTGAAAACTTCTACAAATTGCCAACACTCAACATTATCATAATCCAAGCTATCCAGTTTATTCAACCGTTGCTTCATCTTGATCATGAGAGTTTGAACATTCATTTGCTAGAGTGTTAGGTATTAATTAACAATTACTCATTTTTTTTTTGAACCACCTTTTTTAAAGGCTGCAGGAGCAACCGCTACTTTAGGGTTCAAACCTACTTTGGTACCTTGTTTTACTTTTGGAGCTTTGCTCACAGCTTTCTTAACAGCCATTGTTTTTAGTTTTAAATTAGACTTATTGGTTTATTAATTGTAAAGATAATAATTATTCTGTAATTACAACAGTTGCTCTTGCAATTGCTTGAGCCTGAGTCCAATCTCCTATATCAGAATAAGAAGGAGTTGTTGTAGAATCCCATAAAACAATTGTTTTAGTAGTTGAATTCAAAGGGCTATTATCATCTCCTAAAGATACATCAGCTAATACAGCTGTTTGAGTATCTCTCCACTGAAGGATGTTAAAAGAACTAGTTGTTGCAACTACTGCAGGTCTGATAGTTACTGTTGTGGGGTTTGTAAATGGTACAGTTATCATAGTTATACAGGTATATCATTTTTACCCCAAGGCTTATTAGCTTTTGTTCTGGCATCCCTGTCAGATACACGTCCTTGGTTTTTAATTTGTTGAGCGTAAGTAGTTGAGGCATAAGCTGCTGGATCCTCCATCATCTTATTATAACCATCTACTAAATCATTAAGGTTTGCACCGGTTTTTTCTTTTGCCATGGTTTTAGTTTTTATTCATTCCAGTGTTTTTCCACTGAATTGAGCATTTTGTGTAAAATTTGATCATTCAACGGATTCTTTAGGAACTCTAATACATCACTAGGATTTCTACCCATTAATGCAGATGACTCTACATGATAAATAAACCCATCACTCTTGGTAGCAATAAACTTATAAAAAGTAGCATCTTTGATCAAAGCTCTTAACTTAAGAGTTTCTATATCCAACACTGCAGTATCAATGAATTGTTGGGCTGCACGTTTCTTATTAGTTTCAGAACCTTCACCATTAATATACTTATCTACTTTATCATAGAGTATATCAGTAGGAGTAGATTTTCTATACTGTGGACTATTTGTATCCAATACCTTAGCAACGTACATAAACTTAACAAGATTCTTAGAGAAAAGCTTCTCCATCTCAGATATCGCTTTATTTTTAAGTTTCTTGTATTCATTGGTGGATACCACAGTATCTTGATATTTATCAAGGTAAAATTTAGGAGGTACCGCCATAGCCCTGGCTTCTTCATATGATTTACATACTATAGAGAATCCACCTGCTTCAATTGCCATTAATTTAATAAGATCATGTGGATCTTTCTGAGGCATCAAGTATAAAGGATCATTACCTACACGGATAGATACTTTACTCCAAAACTGATCATTGTCAGGTTTCAAAAGTTTAACTTTATTCCAAAAATCTGGATCTTTAGGGTCAATTACATTAGCTGCTAAATCTCTTTCTAATTGAGCAACTACCTCTCTGATATGAGCAACTTTAGCTTCTCTTTGTTCTTCAGGTAATAACTTAACTTCTGGAGCAAACTCATTTAACCCACTTACATATCTTTTAATACCATTAAGTTCAATGCAAGCTAATTGTTCTTCATGAAATACTCCGTCATATAAAGCCATGTTATACTTTTCCAATCCCATATTAGACATTGAAGTGTCAACATAAGTCTTTACTGAAATAGATCCCGTTTTAAGTTGCGGATAACTTTCTACAATTGATAAATTGCTCATGATAATTTAGTTTAGGTTTGTTGGTTGGTTTTGGTTAATCTATACGCTTTTGAGCTGGGTTAGAGTTATGAGCTCTGCCTTACGGGGCCTAACATTAGTACCCAGCTTATTCTAATTAATTAAATGCATACCATGTTGTTCCTACATATTGGAATTTCAATGTTGCACCAGAAGCAATAGCAACAGCAGTGTTTACACCTGCGTTAGTATTTGATGAAGCGGTAACAATAGATTCTCCAAGAGCAGGAAATACATTCAAAGTATAAGCACCGGCATTAACTACAATAACTGGTGCAATTGGACCACAAGGGGTACATGCAGCAGCTGCAGTCAATGAAGGTAATACAGCACTGTCACCAGTTGTAGCTACAGTAGTAACTTGGTTAAAGTTTTGTATCAATTGTGTAGCACCGGTTTGTCCACCACCTGCTTTTGCAGTAAGGCCAGTCTGAGAACCAGACCAAGCATTAAATACTGCAACTAATGCATTAAGATGTCCAAACTTTGCCAATTCTTGATCAGGACTATGTTTAATATAGGGATCAGGTTGTGCTGGATAGAACTTGTTCATGTCTGTTTTTTTTATAAAGTTAATAAAATCAGGGGAGAATAGCCTCCCCTGATTAAAATTAATTAGAATGATCCACCAGTGATTGGGTTTCTCATAACAATTTTAAGAACCTTGGTAGGATCTTTAACCCACAAAGCAGGCATTGTTTGAGTCATCATCACACGGTATCCATTGAAGTTACCATTTGATTGGAAACCTTGGGTACGTCCCATGTAATCCATAGTTCCATTTTGGTAGAACCATTTCAATTGATTATCCCAAGAAAGTTTCAACAAGAAGATGTTGTCATTTCCAGTATCAGTAACGTCAAAAATAACAAAGCTGTAAGAGCTCAATGGACGTCCATCAATGATTGGGTTTTCAATATCATTGGTATGCAAGTTATCAAATGCAGGATTCAATACAAACTTAACGTTTGCCAAGAAAGGAATAATGTAACTTGTGTAAGCAAATCCAAAATTCAAATCCATTCCTTTACCAGTGATAGCACCAATTTCAGAAGCATTAACCACAAGACCAGATGATACAGCCTCACGTTTAATAGCATCATTAACTAGTTTCATACCTCCAATACCAGTTTGAACAACCAAAGAACGTTTAGGATCTGGACCTTGGAATTCAACTTTACCAGCATAGAAATTGTAAAGTTCTGATTTAAACAAATCTAAAGAAAAACCTGACTTGTTATAAACACGTTTGAAAGAAGAATCCAATTGTCTCCAAAGACCCACTGACAAGCGGATATCATCTGGACCATCTTGTTTAATTCTTCCACCATGTCCCCACATCAAGTAGGTTTCAATGTCAGTTGCTACTTTTGATAAATGAGCTGCTTCTAAAGTAGTCAAGAATGTGCGGTTCAATTGACCATTAGACATTGCTTTTTTAACATATTCCTTACCCATTACAGTAACCATGTTTTCCATAGAAGTAATAGAAGGGTCAATGTTCTTATCAAAGTTTCTCCAGATTTCAGTTACAGGAACTGTACCATCTGCATTAACTCCACCCTTGATCATAAGATCTGCACGGCTAGAAATTGAGTAATGTACATGAGCTTCAGAACCACCTACGTAGTTATAGAACTCACGGAAACCTGTAGAAGTACGGATGTCAGAGAACCTTTCACCATACTCACCACGTGCAGAACCTTTACGGAACACACGGGTACCTGATGCTAAGTACTTGTTATCCAAGAACTTGTAATTGTCATTGTTAACCAATGCAACAGTGTAGATGAAACCATCACCAATAGGCATGATATCATCAGCAGTAATGTGCATTTCAACACCGTTGTATTTGTCATAAGTGATGATATCACCATGTCCAAATTCACGTTTGTTTAACTTCAATTTGAAGGTAGTTCCATCAACACCTTTGTTAACATTAAGTGGTTCAATATCTTCAATGATGTAAGGAAGATCTTGTACAACTGGTGTTTGCCATTTGTATTCACCACGTGCGTTATCAACCATGATAACGTTTTTACCACCAAAAGATGATAATTGATACAAAGGCATTTCTACCTTTTGTGCCATTGCCCAAATGTCTACTGGACCCAAATCCATTGGTTCCGCAGATTTCATCATATTCACTAAGTGGTAAGAGTCTACATGGGAAGTAGCCTGATACGCGGTATCTCTTAGGAATATACCATTATTTAATACTGGAGTTGCCATTTCTGTTTTTTGTTTTTAGTTTATTATTATTGTTTGTTGTTCATTATCTTGAAAAGAAATTGCTTGTTCTTTGAATAGTCCTTTGCTTAGTTGAAGTTGTTTCCTCAATAGGTTGTTGACCAGTTCCTTTTCTTGAAGCTTCTTCTGTTTTTAAAGTTCTTATAGTAGCAGCTACTTGTTCTTGCTTTCCACCTTCACGCAATTTGGCTTTGTACTCATCAGGGTTAGCTAATAACCAAAGAGCTTCTGCAATTAAACCATGATTAGGTTCTACAAATTGATACTTCTCAAGTAAATGACCTAACAAATTAGTAGGACGTCCACTCATAGAAGGATAATTAGGAGCTACCAAACCATTATAAAGCATACTTTGTGTTTTCTTATCTAACTTAATTCCACCAAGTTCTGCAGGTTTCAAGGTTTCATACACGTTACTCATGTAAGCTCTTGAGGCATTTTCTTGATTCTTTTTGTTACTTTCTTGTTCAGCTAATTTCTGAGCAACAACTTGCTCATTCATTGCATCCAATTTTGGCTTAAACTTATTAGCTTTTTCAGCTAATTTTTCCATGTCTTTCCAGCCATCTATCTCTTCCTGAATCTCTACATCATCACCAAATCTAGTTGCACGGAGATATTCCCTTACAATATGTTCTTGATCTTGTGGATTCTCAGGGTTTAAAGATCTTGTTTCTTCTACTTGAGCAAGTACTCTAAATAAAGTCTTCATATCTTTTCCACCATCTGCATGGTATTTAGCAGCTACTTGTAATTCAGGAGGAAGAGATTGGAAGAATTCTACAGGAACTGATTCCCTTATTCTGGCTTCCCTGTCTTGGTGGTTAGCTTCATAAAGTTCTTCAAAGTCTTTTGTGCTGTATTCTTCAATAGGTTTACCGTCTTCAAAAGGAACCATGATCCCTTTTTCAATAAACTTTTTAGTAAGTTCAACCATGCTGTCTTTATCCATTTTAGGACGTCCAGCACCTTTATTTTTATCTGTAGGATCATTAGGGTCACTTTTAAATTCATCAACAATAGCTTTAAATTGATCAATTTCCTCTGCTGTTGGTACAGGAGCACCTGGTACTATTTGATTAGCAGCGTTTGCAGTAGTAGGATTTGTTTGAGCTTCTTTAGCAGCTTTAGCGGCTGCGTCTTTTACTGCTTGTGCTTTAAGTGCTTTTTCTTCTTCAGTTTCTTTAGGTGAAGTAAATGACATATCTACTTTACTTGGTTTACTAAAGATATTAGGTACAACTGGTTCAGTAGATGTAAGAATATTGTCAGCACCTGGAGTGCCCAATAGAGCATCTAAGTTGTCAATTTCTACCCTTTGAATGTTTGTAGCTTCTGTTGTGTCTGCCATGTTTTCTATGTTTTAGCTTGTTGGTAAGTACAAAATTAAGATTTAAACCTTAAATGTTTAAGTTTCAAAAAAAATTTTGCGCCCAATATAGCTATACTAGATTTCATTACTTTTTCTTCTTAGCGTCCTGTGCCTTTTTCTTAGCAGCAACATCATATTTATTCTTATTAGTTCTAGCAATTTCAAGTGCTTTTTCTGAAGCATCTCTTTGTGCTTGAATCTTTTCTCTTGCAATATTCATTTTATCTTCATGAGCTCTAGATTGGTTATCAACCTTTTGCTGATTTAGGTCCATAGTAGATTGATACACTTTGTCTTTTTGTAAAGAATCCATATAATCTACATAATCAGACTGAGCGTTATTATTAAAGTCTTTCATGGCCATATAACCTGCAGCACGGATCTCAGCTTCAAGAATATGTGATTGCCTATCTTTTTCATTTTCAGATGCAAGGAATTCAGCTTTTTGTTGTTCTTCAGCTTGTTTAGCTTTAATCTGTTCTTGTTGCATATTGAACTCATGTTCTTGTTCATCCTTCTTAGCCTTGTCAGCTTTCTCAACGGAATCTTTAAGGATTTGCTCAATAGTAGCCAAACTGTCAGACTTAATTATATTAGCCAGATCATAGATACTAGCTCCAGTATTAGGATTACTCATGGCCATTTGCTTAAGTTGATCTACAACATTACGCATGGAAGCTTTGGTAACTGCAAATACATTGATATCTCTTAATAGTAAATCAGTGCCATTCAACTCAAAGAACTTACGTTCTTCATTATTAGTGATATACTGTAGTCTATTAGTTGGATTCTTTGTTTGATAGTACTGGGCCAGATCAGTTCTCATCTGATGTACGCGTGGCATTAAGTAATCACTATGTTGAATAAAGTACATTTCTGTTTGAGCAAAAGATGCATTAACTGCTATCTTGGCCCCGGTTGCAGTTGATTGCTCCAGGTTCTCTCCCATACGTTGTTGATTAACACCTATGATTTCAAAAGCTTGTTGTTTAAAATACTCTCCTAATTTGATACGGGATAACAACCTATTGGTTTGTTCCATATCTAACTTTTGGAAATGAGTATTACCTATAGCATTTTCTGTATTAGCAATAGTACCATCCAATGGCAAGATTTGGAAGTTCTTCATTGCCACAAAAGCTTTAGCATAATTGTTCTTACCCCAATCTTCTCCTAATGAATGTTTAGGTAATGCATTCTGATCTAACATGATCACAGTACCTAACTCATCAATTAAGATATCAGCTATTTGATTGTTAACTATATTATAACCAATTTGATATGGTTTCATTAAGTCAATCATAGCTGTTGACCTGGTATTTCTATCTGTAAATACCGCACCTTCTACAGGAAGTTTACAACCATAAACTGTACTATCACCTTTAAATTGAAACGGTAGTCTAGATATTGTATTCTTATTGATACCTAGATACATAGGTGTTACACCACCGCTATTAGGCATCCCCCAGAAGCTAGGTCTATTAGGTCCAATTTTAACTCCACCCCATGTTTCATTAATCCAAATCCAATCAATATGTTCACCAAAGACCAAATTATCTTTATCTTTTCTCTTGATCAGAGTATTGTTATATAATGGTTTATCAGTTATCTTATATGTCTCATCTACTACATCCATAGTAGATACTCCATTTTCATCAATCTTGGTTAGATGTCCAACCCGGCGTTGTGATTTCCAATAAGCAGTTGTTACGCGTAATAGGTAACTTGTACCTAAATCCAGGTAATCTTCTGATTCAGAAGTAATCCAATTCACAATATCACCCCCTACTTGCATGTTATCCCACATAGAAGCATACTGTCTCCATCCTAAAGATGGCATATTAGTATTCCATTCATGAGATCTAGTAGGATCATAATAAGTTCCATCATTTTGGAAACCTTGTACAGCCATACCAGCAGACCTAACCGGGTATATAGCCTCTAAAGATTTAGTCTGATCTTCTGTCATGATATAACCATAACGGTCAATTACATCAGATACAGTCATCATTTCTATTTTACCTACAGCATTTCCTTGGGAAATATATCTAGTTTCAGGAGACTTATGATAAAAAGTAAGTACTGGGTTCCACAGTTCTACTTCATAATCATCTTCCATCATTTTAAAATGCCAAAATTCTCTATCAGTAATTAAAGAATCTCTAAAGCCACGCTCTTCTAATTCTTCCATATGGAAGCGTTCTTTATCTATAGCATACTGATGCTCAGCCCATTGCTCAGGAATATTTTGATATTTCTTAGTAAAAAAGCTTTGAATTTCAGGAAGTGATTTAATATTGTCAGGAGACATTTGTTGTTTAAAATCATCACTCTCAGGATCTACACCCATCTCCTGCATCTTTTGTTGCATCTTTTGTTCTGCATCTGATACCAAAGCATCTTCTATTTGCTGCCTTTTCATCTCAAACATTTCATTGTAAGAGTAGTCATCAGTGGTTTTGTAGGTGATTTCTGTATTTCTTTTAGCAAATTCTGTCACCATTGTGTTGATGACATTGGGGATAATAGGGTAAAACTTTAACTCAAGAGCTCCTGAATCTTCTTTAGTAAGGTTATCAATTAGATCAGAGTATTCATTATTTTCTTCTACTATATAATCCGTCCTATCAATAATCCCTTTGGCTAATTTATAATTCTTCATCAACCTTCTAGCATTACGTCTCAACTGTTTAAGACCTTGCCATTCTTGCCAATCTATATTCCAAGCAGTCCATTGTTCATCTTTTTTATCCCTGGAAATAAATTGAATGGGTTGGATGAGTGTTCCTAATCTATTACCGTCAGCTTTGGCGCCTGACTTTAATTGCATTCCGTTAAATACTTCCATATTACTTTAAGTTTTTAAAAGCACTTCTTTTAACTGTATAATTGGAATCAGGAGATTGACCCCTTCCTCCCATATGATTAAATGCACTCTTAGACAATTTATACAAATTTTTTGACTTTTGCAAGTCTTCTTTTGATTCTTCTACTCTTTTTTTCATCCCTCTATTAGCTTGTTGCACTTTTACAAAGGCAATTAAAGCACAAAAAGAAACTAATCTATCCACGTTTAAACCCTCTTCATAGGCTGCCATTTCTTCCAGAATCATCATATCTGGAATCCTTTCTACCCCATAAATGGTTTTTACAATGGTACCATCCGGTTTAGTTTCCTCATCTAAATGTTCTTTTAAGAATTCAATTCCATAACTAAGAAGATGTTGTTTAAACAGTGTACCGGTATTTCTCCATCCATATTCTTGATATACATTGGCATTAGAACCTATCTCTTTTAAAAAGATCATTTGGGTCTTTGGGACCAGGTACTTTTGCTTCTTTCTTTCAATCATATGTCTAATAAACAAAGGTACGTTGTTTTCCACTACCGTCCACGCATTATACCATTCAATTATCTTTTCTAATCTCTCATGTGTTTTATTAACATCATCAAACCGGCCACACCAAGATGCTACTATTTTGTCACCTTCAATATGGGTTTGTGGTCCATCAGGGGTATTCTTAGTTACCTCTATTGGATTCTTATAAACAATAATAGAACAAAGGGAGTCTGAAGTAGTTGTCTTTCCTTCAGACACAGGATCCACAGAAGCATAGTAAGTTGCAAAAGGAGCATTTGGAATAGGTCTTTCCCAAACTACTAATACCCCTTCTTTATCTTCTGTCCGCATAGATATTGGGAATTCCCTGATAGGATACTTAGTAGATGTTTTAGATTCTACTTTTCCTAGAGCATCATAGCTAAGTTCTATAAATTCATACGCGTATGTTTTCTCTTCAATCCTTTGTTTCTGAGCACTGACAAGATGTAAAGGAAATACAGAGGCTTTTCTAAATGCAAAAGCTTCAGCTATATTCTTAGGACGTTGAGAGATCCTTAACTGATAAATATCAGGTTGAAGATCTTTTTTCCATATAAGTCTTTTGTCATCTATGGCTTGAATGGCATCAGCAACTAAAGAGTTACCATAGGAATCTATATAGGGTGGCATAGACCACTGTTCTGGGATGAACAAACCGGATACACCAATGGTTCCTTTGTCATCTAAAAGGTTGGTATCCACCGCGTAAATGTTATTAACCTCTGGATATAGAATCATTTGTTTAAGAGGTCCGCACTGATCTAAATCACCCACGGATCCAGCTGCTATAAAAACACCAGTAGTAAGATCTCCAGATTGAAGAGCCGGTGTGGCAAATTCATATGTGGCATCCATCTTAGGGGCAATACCCGCTTCTTCATGAAAGAATATTTTACAAGGTCCCCCTACACCATTAGTAGGATCCTTATCAAAAGTTAATCCTTGAATGGTTCCTTTCAGACCTACCATGGATTTTTTATTACCCTTTTTAGATTCAATTTGTTGTTGCCACATACCTACTTTACCAGGAGTCATTGGCCGGTACCAAGCAGTATGTTCATTTAAGAAAGACATATATTCATTTAAGAACTTCCAAGTTCCTTTTTCATTAATGTAATCTTTATGGCTAGCCCCCATTTTATTAATGGAACCTTCTTCAAACCAAATCTGATTAATCATTTTAGCAGCGTGATAATAACTAGATGCTATCTGACGTTTCTTTAAGATGGCTATATGTCTATAATGTAATTCAGCTAAGCACTCATATAAGGCCATATGATATTGTGCATCCCTTACTTTAGCAAAACCAAATTTAGCAGACTCCTTATCATATATAGGAAGAAAATTTAACCACATGTAATAATCTCTAGGAATATACCAGGTGTTTTTATCATTCACAAATATAACCCCTCTTCTACATTTTAATTTCTGATCATCCCAATAGTTAAGAAAATCTTTACTCATATAAGGAGCTGCACAATAAATCTTAGTTTTATTCCAGATCCGAGCCTGCTCATTAAACATGTAACTAGTCTCATCAAAGTTATATTCACCAGGGATTTTAAACATGCTTAATACAAAATCCCTAAAATCTTGTAAGGTAGCAAATGATCTAAGAGACCATGTACCATTTTTCCATTGTGGTATATCTATGTAGTTATCCATTATTTTTGGTCATAAGCTGTAAATGAACCTCCGCGCGCAGAACCTTTTTGTTCTTCCATAAGATCTTTATAGGCACCTTTATAAGCATCTCTTACCTCATTATATTTAGAGGCCGCATTAATTAAAGCTGTTAGGTTACCATCTCTACCATGGGATATGCTTGTGCTACCCATGTAAGTAGCCAATCTATCAAGCATGCTTTTAATACCATTAAAAGCTCTTAAGGTTGGGGTTTCATATAAAGTGTGACAAAGAGCTAAAGCTTCTTGAACAACTGTATCTTCTGTTGAAAAGTCCACACCAACTTCTACAAGGATTAATTCCTCTTTAGTCTCTTCAGGAGTATTAAAGAAAGGATTAATCTCAGGGTTAGGACATGTCATATAAAAGAGATATGAATAAACCTTAATATGGTTTTCAGGATAAGCTTCTTTTACAGCCTTTAGCTTCTTTAAATTATAACAGTGTACACTAGGTATTATAACACCATTCTCTATATCTATCAAACTAATTATCATTATTTCTTGGTTTTAATTAGGTGTCTATTACTTTTTACATAGTTAATCATGTCCTGAACTTCTTTCTTATAATAAGGTAATTCGTGAACCTGTACATCCTTTACTATAAAGTTTCCTTGTTCATCCTTTTTATAAAGAGGATATCCATGGGCATCTTTACCTTCACTTTCAAAAATCACATGTTCTATGGTTAACTTACCAGGTTTTAAGTTGTGATTATGTTTTAGAATCATGTACATATACAAACTTAATTGAATACCATAATGTACAATGTGACAATCTTCTAGATGAGAAAGTGGACCAGTCATCATTGTAGTAACACCTTCCCAATTAGTGTACCCATTGAAATTTAGTTTCTTATTGGTTTTGTAATCTCCAATATTAACATGATCATTGATAACTTCTACCCTATCTGATTGTCCACATAATCCTGCAGATACTAGATAAACAAAATGTTCTGGATAAATACCATTAACAAGTTTTTGTTCAGGTGCAATTTTAATACCCTCTTTAAATAATGGTTTAAATACAGGAAGTTCTATACCATCTCTTACAATTGTATCACAATCAGTTATATCTTTTTCTCTTTGATCATGATACCAGGTACCCATGTCAGTTGCGCGGAAGCCTTCATTATCCCATATATTTCTTATAGATTCCGGATTCATTCCATACCAAGTAGATTTCTTATTCTTAGAAGAACTGATAGAAGACTTTACAGAATCAAAAGGTTGTTTAAAGTGGCTTACAAAAGTTGTTACACTTAACCAATCTATTAAGGTATCTACACTTTTGTATTCATGTTTCTCAGGAGTGAATGTTAGTATCATTTTCTTTAGATTTAATTTGTTCATTAATAGCGTTTTCTTCTTCTTCAGTAACCTCTGCTTTCCAGCGGGAGTCATCACAAGCACTAGATAAAGATCTTAATTTAAAAGCTAAAGAACATCCACAAAGACCACAACATGGATTAGTTCCTGGTACCATACATTTACTTCCTTCAGTATCTATATGAGGACAAGCCTCACAGATAGCTTTACGTTGGGCAGCAATATCTTCAACATGCTCCGTCTTGAACAGAGAGTTTTTTACGCCTTCTAATATTTTGCCTTTTTCTTTCCAGATTTTTATAATAGAGTTCTCCATGTTTTTTAATTATGTGTTGTTTTTCTAGTTCATATTCTTTTTTAGTATCTGCAACTAGTTTTTCTAGTTTAGCACAATACTCAACAGCTTCATTGTATCTTTCCATTCTTCCAAACGTTAAAGGTAGTTCTGACTGTTCTATTTTAGATTTAAGATCCTCATACCTTTTTTCCAATTTTAAATGGTTAATGGTGAACACTCCAAAGTTTATAATCTTGATTCTTAAAAACTTTAACGTATTCATTTTGAGTTTAATCTCTTTCCAATAGAAGTCAACTATACAATCAACTAGTTCTTCAGAGTAACCTGTTTCTTCAGCTGTCTTTGCTATTAGTTTATTATACTGTTGCTGGTTCAACTCTTAAGATTTTATAGTTAATAAAAATATTCCCTTCAGTTTGAATGTCAGGAATGTTAAGAGCTATCTTCTTTTTATTAGATCCTTTCTTTATAATCAAACCTTTCTTTTCAGCTTTAGTAACTGCATTCCTTACAGATTGACTACAGCCAAAAATCTTATTAGAAGAAGCATCATTACAAAATTCTCCTAGAGTCTTCTCTCCTGTTAATGCCAGGAGAGTAAGACAACTAAGATCTAAATCAGATATAATTATATCTTTAATATGGCAATGCATAGCAAGCTGAAGCTTGACTATACGCCATAAATCCATACGGATTTGTTTATCCACTTGTGTTAATGAAATTGCCATGTTGGTTTAGGTTTTCTATTACGCTTAATATAAATTAGACTGATGGAGTATCTATCTCTTTCAGAAGTTCTTCAACCTTTTTTCTATCAGTTGAAACTCTTCCTTGGATGTATTTATGAACCCCATCTTCAGGAACCTCTTCTAAAGCTTCATCAATTAATGTATCATTAAGTTGATTTAAAGCATCATCTAGGTCCTGGATTATAACTGACATTGGAACCTTGTTCTTAGCTATGAGAACTTTAGGCGCTTCTGTATTACTATAAACTATCTGTAGGTCAACTTTTATTTCAGCCATGTTTATAAAGATTTAATTAGTTCAAGTAATTGAGGTTGTGGTGAGCAATCAAATTTATCCTGACGTACATTGGTATGTGTCCATAATCCTCCGGTACCTTTTAATGCACCTTGGTTAAGTTCAAAAGCTGTAGCTCCTAGTGGAACTAATTGCTTTAAACCTACTGACAAATCTATAGAATGAACTTTAGCCACATCTAATATCAATGCTTTAAGGCTAACTAATTGAGCATCAGTATATTTATGATAGTAACGGAACCCTCTAAAAGGTTTACCTAAATCTACTACATCTGATTCTGGAACTGCTTTATTAACGTAGTTTAAATAGGTACCATTAATAGTCTTTGTAAGTGGTCCGTAGTTACAGATCTCAATAGCAACTGATTCACTATTCAATTGAACATTGTTTGCTGCATTAAGACCTAGATGGTAGGCCCAATACTTATCATCAAATGCGCGGTACACCTTGCCATCAAAGTCAGTGTTACCATCAGTAGTAGCTTTACCACCAATAACATATGCAGTAGATACAGGGACATGATGTCCTTCTTTATCTGTTGCTGATTGCCATCCTGAAATAGTCCAGTCAGGACGGTTACCACCTGCAGTATGGTGAATGTAAATAGTGTTCTTCTTAACAACTTGTTGAAAGTAAACACCCGGGGTTAATAAGTCATCTGTAAAAGTCATGAGATTAAAGAGTTAAGGATTTAGAAATGTTAGGAAATAAGTTCTTAAAGATATCAGAAATTGCTAAAGCAATCTCCCTGTGTTCTAATTGAGTATTCTCAGCACACCTGATTTGCAAATAATGGATCCAACTTCTTACAGAACCCTTCATGTAAATCTTAGTTTGGGTAGTTAAAGGGAGTACCATACGCGCACATTCTTTAGCCACACCTTTATCTAGAAGGTCTTTATATAAACGTTCACTATACATTATATGTTCTTCAATAAGTTTTTGAGCATCTATAATACCTTCTAATGTATTGAACATTTTAGGATTGAAGGATTCTGTAGAGGATTGTCTATTCTTTTCAGCTTGTTTTCTTAATTGTACTGGCTCAAATTCTGTAGCCTTAGAATACCTTTGGGAAAATTCCTGAAAAGAAAAGCTTCTGTGTCTCAAGATTTGTTGAGCAATAGCCCTAGATGTTTCAATTGAAACAGTCATATCAACCATTTCAAATGGGGACCAATGCTTATGTTTAATCAAGAAAGCAATCAATCTGTCTGCAGTTTCCATATTCATTTGATTCTCTGGATTGGAAACCCTAGCCGTATATACAATGATCTCTTCAGGTAAAAGATCTACACTAGATGTATGAGATATAAGTTCTACTTTCATCTTAGCTCTTTTTAAGTTTACGGATTTGGTTTTCAGAAAGACCATTGCTGGTTTCTTCTTGTTCTTCTACTGGAGGTTCTGATGCTACTTTGTTAGTGGGAACTTCAGGCATTTGTGGTTCAGGACCATCTTGTTCTTCAGTGTCTTCATCAGGTTGTTGAGGAGCCATCATTTGAGCAATTCTCATACGCGCTACTTTATAACGCAGATCTAACTCAGATAATTCCACCATTAAAGTAAGATGAGCTTTCTTTGCTTTAATGTAAGATTCTTCTTTCTTCCATTGGGCCATGTCAGCCTTTTGAATTTCTTCAACTCTTGCAATATACGCGGCTATTTGCTCAGGAGTTGGTTCTTGATTTTGGTTTGCCATTGTTATAGGTTTAGGTTTAAACTTTTCAAAGTTAAACTTATTTTAGTTATTATACAAATTAATGACATTAATTTTGAAAATTAATATTGTTTAACCTTACAAGTTTAAACTTAAAAATCCCAAATCTTTTTTAAGGATTTGGGATTCAACACTTGGCAGTGTAAAGTTTTCCAGGACGGAAAACAATTAATGTTTTATACCAAAGAAATGATCAAGAAACCAATGATACAATCCAATAAGGATTGGGGTACCAATGATAAGTCCACCGGCAATTTTACCTTTAAGTTTTTCATCTGACTCTTTATAAGCTTCAAGACTATCAACTCTAGATGCAAGACCTTTTACTCCTGTATTTTGATTACCTACTATTGCAGTGTAGATATCGTCTAGTTTTTTTTCTTGATCAGTGGTCATCATTGTTAGATTTATTCAGTTATGAACTCTCTAAGTGCTAATACACTTAAACCTGTAATTTGTTCACTTGAACCAAAATCATCTAATTTAACCGGATAGATTTCTACATCTACCATTGTCTTTGCTAAAGCGTCTAACAAACTTTCAGTCTCTGCTTTAATTTCTGGTGTAGGGAATACATACACAGAACTAGGAACAGTAATACCTTGTTCATTGATTACGTTTTGTGTTTCAGTAACAGGCTTGCCTTCACTGTCTTTACTACAACGTGACTCAAGGATGTTTTGACGTGCAGCATCAAATGTATCAATAGCAGCTCCTACAGACTTAATAGTCTTAGCAGCATTCCAAGATACTTTCAACGGAGCCTTAGATTTAGACAACTCAATAAGAGTAGGTTGAAAAGATGCTTTTAATTCTAAGTTGGAAATGTTAATAGTCATAATAATAGTGTTTGTTGGTTTAGACAAATTTAAGTATAATTTCATTTGGTTGTACCAACAAAAGTAAAAAATTTTACGTCAAAGTATTAATTAAAAATGTAGTGCCAGTAGCTACATAAGTGATAGCACCAATCTGACCATTACCAGAAAATGTAATTGATTTACCAGCTGGGAGAGACACTCCTAATACGGTACCTGTGGCAGCACCAACATTTTGAATAGTTACTAATACAGAACCTGCAGCAATTGTACCAGTAGATGATGAACTGATCACAGCCGGAGTTCTAACAGTTGGATTTGGTCCACCACCAAGGGTAGATGCAATATCTAATAAACCTGTAAGGACTGAGAAGTCAAACTTCCAGTTACTTCCTTTGTTGCCTTCGTTGGCATTTCCGTTACCTAATCCCATGATATTAAAATTTAGTTATACTACAATATAAAGAATTATACCATGGGATGCAAGAGAATAATAAACTTTCTTTAGGTAGCTGGATTCTATACAGGATCTAACTGCGCAGTGTATCTGCACACATGCTTTTACCTAAGCCTGTTATTAGTTATCTACCTTGTGTAAGAAACTATAATTTTGACAGCATGTCATTCAAAAGAAACATTCGCAAAAAGAATAGGTCGGAAGCACACTTCTTACAGAATCCTATATAGACAAAACACCAAACCTTAATTATTACCCTAATCATATCTCCCTTAAGGTATTCACTTTAAAATATTTTTCCAAAAATTTTGGACTGACTAAATGGCCACAAAAATAGTTTGTATTAGAGAGGGGGGTGGATCCTCCCTGCTCCGCCCCCGGGGTATTCTGCTCTCCCCCTAGGGGGTCAATCCTACCTAGAAATGTTTCACCTATTAGGGCCAAAACCAGAAAGCATTCTTTTATGAGCCAGGTAATTGCCCCCGTCATGGTTAATGATATTAGTATTATTAATTTAAAACATACAGTATGTATCACAAGAGTTATTGGGTTGACGTTACCACGGGAGTGGTAATGCTTCTATTAGATTAACAACATTCCCCCATTGGGCACAATGCCCAATGGGTTTTACTATCATTTAAAACTTAAACATTATGAGAAACACAACAGTGGCATTGGATCACTTAAAGACAATCTTTAAAAATGTAGAGGAACTACAAAATAACGTTCAGGAACAACTAAAGTTGTATCTAACACATTATTGTTATCCACCCATTTTTGATAAAGATGAATTTACTACATTATCTAACAATGTAATAAAAGTTATTGAAACATTAGATAATCTTTCAGAGGTTAAGGCTTTAATAGAACGTTACCATCTACTTGAAGAGATAACTGAAGAAGATATGAAGAATGAAGTAGATCTCAATGCATTTGAGAGTGCTTTTATGTAGTATTAAATAAAGGGGTTAAAACCCCTTTATTTTAAATCCAGAGTAAGTGCCCCCGTCATTGCTTATGATAATTAATAAATAAACAATTAAAAAAACAATTATGAAAAAATTTGTAACAGCATCATTTGCAGGCATTCATTTGAAAAAAGACAAGGCTACAGGTAAAATTATTACACCACATGAGGTTGGTGGATATATTTACCACGTTGACCCAGGTCAGAACCCAGCACTTGTAAATGAATTCAGAACTGTGTTGAAAGCACAGAACAAAGAATTTTACAAGGAAACACCTGATGGATTACCAACGTTCCGAAGTAATGAGGAAGCAGATGGTGAAACTATCTATCTAACAATCTCTATGAATGGACAATCAGTGTTCATAGATGATACTGAAAGATTGATACAGGAAGCAAGGTTCAAAAGCATCACCCGTAAACCACTTATGTATCAGCAATCTTACTTCAATGCTAAGGGCGCCGCTGATGTAGAACGTGAAGAGCGTGAGGCAGAGATGAAACGTGAGCAACGCAGAGCACAGATGGCCAATTACTCACATTCACAACATGCCCAAACTGCGCAACAACCTAACCCTGCACACGCAGTGTTAGAGGATAGCGCAGACGCTAAACTAGATGAGTAAAAGAAAGGAGAGCCAGAAATGGCTCTCTTTCTTTTTTTTGCGTAGCTACCTTACTTGCCCCCGTCACAGGTAAGATATAGTTGGGAAATAAATAAACGTTAACATATAGTTTATTTATTTTATTATAAGTTATATAGTATTAATGCTCTAAAATGCTGGAATCTGTACAGAATCCAACTGATGCCTAATGCTCACCGTAAAAACACTTATTTTTCTCTCTATTCCAAGTGATATTTTATTAATGCTCTGATTTACAATGAGTTAAGTAAAATGGTCTCCAAAATCCCCGGGAAAACACTTTCTAGTAACAGGGTGTATAATGACTTTGTGGATTATCTTCTTTACCTCTCTTGCCCCCGGCTTCGCCGGGATATTTGGTGTCAAATATAAAACCCTGAATATCAATCAGTTAATATAAAATAAACAGTTAAACAAATCCAAAAACCAAAAACAAATGAAAGCAATTTTGAAAAGTAGCTACAGAAACAAAAAACGTGAAGTAGCATTTATGTATGTAGTAACAGGTACACCTGCTGAATTGAAAGCTTACCGTATAGCACAGGGAGAATTCTATGCTGAAGATAAGGTAACTTCTCAACCATTATGGTTTACTAATCAAGCACACGGTAGATCTTGTGATCTAATCATCACTGACTCAGGTGTTTACGCTGATACATTAGATGAAGATTTAATGAATGCAGAACTTGCTAAACGTGTAAACACTGATTCAGGTAAGGAGTTAGCAAAACTTGATGCCGCACAAATCTTTGCCAATCTTAAATCTGGCACTAGACAACGTGCTAGTATCACACTAACACCTGAAAATCAAGCAGTTACAAAAACTGAAGTTGAAGAACCGGTATTAGACAACGGTTCAGATGCTAAATTAGATGATGAAACAACACCGTTTTAATCTAATTTGAACAGCTGAAACCGCTGAGAATTGAATAGATGAAGTTAAGCTTGACATTGGTACAGTATAACCAAATGTCAAGCACTTCATTTATTTGATTTTACTTTAAGTAAACGCTGTAACTACTTGATTATCCACCCTTTACCCATCTAGTATTTTACTATTAATGCTTTAAAACCAAAAAATCAGCACACTATATAGCTACATACTCACTCACGTATCTTCTTTAACTTTTTAAATTATGGATACTAATATTACTTTTCTATCTCCTCTCATAGAGACTCTTGTTATTACTATTGAGTATAATCTAGGGATACAAGATAAAGAGAAGATAGTTTGTATAGGAGGTAATGTTAAGATCTCTTATGTTAATAGAAGCTTTCTTTATTACTGTATCTTCCCGGGCAGTAAAGTATTTAAACCTGTTACCCGCGAGAATTTAATCATTCATCTGTCCCATATTAATTAACATGTTATGCCGTTACTCATTAATCAACCAAACAATAAACCTGATAAACAAGATGTTGTTCTTTACTTCCTTATAGGTATTCTTCTAATATTTATTGTTTACCTTCTATGTAAATGATAGATTCTTTAGAAAGATGATAGTAACGCCGGCCCTGTTTGCAATATTATCCAGTATTCTTATCAACCTTCTCACAAATTAAATAACTAAACACTTAAATCCTATGAAACATTTTGTTGTAAAATCAATAGTAAATGATGCAGTGGTGTTTTACCTATCAGATGATGATGATGATTCATATGGATGGGGTAATGGTTATGTAGTTGTACCTAAAGGTCATCCTGCATATGGTAAACACTATGAAGAACTCAATCAAATTATTGATGTTCATGGTGGTTTAACCTTTAGTGCATTAGTAACAGACTCTAGACTTGAACATTTTCCAGATTTATCTTCTGAAGATTTGGGTAAGTGGATGGTAGGGTTTGACACTATGCACTATGGTGATGGTAATTCTTTTGCATCTAAAAAAGATGTAGAAGAAGAAACATTACGTCTCTTTAATCAATTAAAAGAGATGTAATTAAAAGGTTTGGTGTTATCCTTAAAACACTAATTACCTATTTTTAAGAGATGCCATCACAATAAAGTGAGGTAGTTAAGACTTAAAAAATAGGCTTATGTATTTTTTCTTTTGTAAAGGTTATGTGTTTGAGTTAAAAACACTTTGCATCTGTCTAAACTAATCCAGGACAGAATGTATTAAAAACGGCTTACTGTGGTTGCAAACACAGTAAGCAGGATTAGTATGTACTTACTTACATAAACCCTAACCTTAACCAAGAAAGCGGGCCAAATGGCTTGCGTAACTTATCGGAGATCTATAGTAAGATAGACCTCTATTTTATCAGGCAAAGTAGCATAACCTGATGATATAACCATAAGCTTTAATAAGTACGTAATTATGAAAAGCAATGCTATTACAGATTTATCCTGTAAATCTAAACCCACTCCTAAGTGATAAATACTTAGGTTTAATAGGAACAAAATAGCATACCTATTAAACATTGAGTTTCTAACACTATACCCCAAGATTCTACTTTTATGTAAGTCTTGGGGTTTTTTACTCTAAATCAATTTAACTAAACTAAATAACTAACTAACTAAATCCTATAAAAATTCAGAGATTTTATCAATAATCTTGAAAAAAACAAAATTAAGTAATTTTTTGCGTAAGGTAGCATTATTTGCTACTTTATGCAAATAGTTACTTATTTTTAATTTTATTCAGGTGTGGCGGAATTGGTAGACGCACATAAACGAAGAAAAGTGATGATTATAACATTGGTCACTCGTAATGTTATAATACAGGTTCAAATCCTGTCACCTGAACTTAATTAGTGTGTAGATGGAAGCAGGTGTGATAACCGCAATTAATGAAAGCAGAGATTACTTTTAGTCTCAGAATAATTAATTTAACGGATAACAACATAAACCAACCATGAAATAGGAGGTATTCATAATACCGTTGAAGATACACACTAATTAACTAATTATCAATCATTTAAACTAAACAACTATGACACTAGAAGAAATCAAATCAAAGTTATGTTTCTATGATCAAAGGAATCCATATACTTTATTTGACCCATGTGAACCAGAATCACAACCTATAGATTGTAGTTGTGATAATTGCTTTTATGACAGAACTGAGCTAGCAGAAGAAATACTTATGCTAAAAGCAGAGTTATCTACAATACAACAATCATTAAAAAAACATATGTCTAAGCATCAAATAAGGAAATAATATGAAACCAAAATTTAAAATCGGAGATAAGGTAAGAATAAAAAATAAAACAAAAATTTTCACTATTACTGAAATACCAATAAACCCATTTAGTGGGGAAATAAGATATTTTCTTAATAACTCTACAAATACTTTAGCTGAATTAGAATTAGAATTAGAAGAATCACGCAAAATCATTGGTTACAAAGTGCCATTTGATATATTTAACGGTAGTTGGAAAAAAGGAGAGATTGTTAGATTTGAAGATGGATTTTATTGGGATAATTACAGTATTAGAGGCAAGTCAGGAACTGTTCCAAAAGAAATAGCTGAAACATGGGAGCCAGTCTATGAAGAAGTAAAAGTAGAAAAACCTAAAACAATCTTTGAGAGAGTTAATTCATTTCAGGATGCTCATGATGAGTTGGGATTAAAATTTAAGGATAGAAGGTATGCTTCTTACAATTCATTTGATAGACTAAAAATTATCTGTAAAGCATTGAATGAAGGATGGGTAGCTGATTGGAATGATGATAAGCAAGAAAAATGGAGTTTAGGATATAATACTATAACTAAAGAACTATTTGTTGACTGTAGTTTAAGTTTACTTATAACGCAAAAATCATTATACCTTAAATCAAAGGCATTAGCAAAACACTTAAGCAAGATTGCAGTAAAAGAGTTGCTAGAGTTTTTCTATAATTAATCTAATGTTACCACAATTGAGAATGTACAACTTACAAGAGATTATGTATTTCACTAATTAACGTGATTAGCTGAACATATCTAAAATGTCTGAATAATGAAGAATCCTTGATCAGATATTGTGGTAACTATTTTTTAATTTAAAATCTTATTATGACAACAGGACATCTAATTATTGAGATTTGCATCATTACATTGGCTATTGTAGCTTTTGTTTATTTAATTAATGGAACAATTAAACTATTTAAAAAATGACATCAGAACAAGCAGAGGCTTTATTGTCTGAATTAGAGGACAAATTAAGAAATGATAATTCCAGTGGAGTATCAGATCATAATAAAGTTATCATTCTTTTTAAAAATGGACCCGGTGATTTCTTCTATTTCTATGTAGATAGGAATAACTTTTTACAACAAACCGGCAGATTTGAAGCCATTAATCAATTATTATTTAAACATAATACTTTAGAAAAATGAAATTTATCACAGTATCAATTGGATTATTCTGGTTATTAGTAATAACCGGAGAAATTAAATGTATTGTTAAAGCGTATAACTGTAATTGGAATCCAATAGGAAAAGCAGAGATTCTTTATACAGGTGGTGCTTTGACCGGATTAGGTTCCATCATAGGATGGTTAGATATTGAAGATAACTAGTCTTTACAATCAGTACTTTAATAAGACAAAAGAAGTTATAATAAAACCCTGGTGGCTACATTATTGTAACAAAGATCCTAAGTAGGAACCTTAGTTGATTGTAAGAGGACACAGGCAATCCTTATAAACCTGTTTAGTTTCATTTAACCTTTTAATATAATACTTATGGAAGAATTGGAAATTGTAATGTTAAATGTAGAGGATTTTAGCCTCTCTCTTAAAGATTTTGAACAGATGTTAAACAGTTAAATTAAAAAACAAATGAGAAAAAACACACATTATTAGCAATGGCAGCATTTGCAATGGCAAGTAGTCAAGGAAACGCATTAACTGGTTATAATAGATTTACTGGTTCTATTGGACCAATTTATAATCCTACGGCATCAATGGGAACTAACCCTATTTATTCACCAACAAGATCTCAAAAAATTAAAAACAAAATCAGAGAAAGACAAAAGAAATCATGAATTATTTTTCTTCATTATTAGATAGGAAATCTTTAGAAGGTTTTGATCTACCGGTTAGTCATTTTGTAGTTGCTAAGTCTAATGCAACATTTAAAAGAATTCAGTCAGAAACTCACAAAAGAGAAATTTCTGTAAAGAATCAAATTGAATTAGTAAGACAAGATGGTATCTTACGCAGGAGATAAGTTAAAAGCTGTCCATTCATTCATGGTTTTTCCTTCTGATTTAAACTATAACAGTAGTTTATTTGGAGGAAAAATCATGGCTGAGATGGATATTGCTGCATTAAAAGTATGTAGACGTGCTTTATATGGAACCAATGCTTATACAGCAGTTACTGTGAAATTTGACAGTATAATCTTTAAGAAGGCTGCTTATTCAGGTGATCTTATTACTATGACTGCTGAAATTAAAGCATTTGGTAAAAGTAGTATTACAGTTAAAATAACTGTTACAAAGGAAAATTCACCTACGGGAGAAGTAGAGGAATTTTGTAAGGGAACTGCAATATTTGTTGCAGTAGATAAAAATAGCAATCCCGTGCCTCATGGATTATCTTTTTAATAAAACCAAACAAATGAAAAAACCAGAAACAAATGCTCCGGCAAAGAAAACTGCTACAAAACCTGCAGTTAAAAAAGAAGCAAAAACAGGTATGAAGATTGTTCATAGGTCTAAACCTAAAAAAGAAAAAGAAAAAGAAGAAATGATTTCTATTTCTAAAAAAAGACATGAAACTATGCTGTTTTATATCAATGTTTTGGAAGAATCAATTGGATCTTTATTACTTGAGCTTATAAAAGTAGAAGAAAAGCTTTCAAAGCGTGACAAATCAGTTAAAAAACCTGTTAATAAATCAACTTAATTAAAAAACGTAATTAAACATGCAGAATTAATACTTTCTGGAGATACTGTAACTTTTTATGATATTTTACCTCAGTTATACATTCCAAATTTTGAAAAACCGGTTGAGATTGTTTCAAATATTACAGTAATTCCTCATCTTGCATTATACATGTTTTAAAACCAAATAATTATGACAAAGAATGACAAAAAAGTAATGAATCTTAAACAAGATATCATTGATGCTGAAGTAGAATTAAATGATGCTCAAGATTATCTTGACTCTAAAGAATGTGAAATGACAGAAGGAGAAGTTGATTCTCATAATGCATGGTTAAAATACCAACGCGCTCACATTCAATCTTTACATAAACAAATCAATACTATATTAGCAGGTGCTAAAGTAGCAGTGTTTGATTATGAATTTTAAAAAAGTCCCGGGTTAATATCCCGGGCTTATTAATGCATCATAACCATTTTCCAAAGGAATGGCTCTTAGGGATAAGAGAATGCAGATGGATAAAAAGAAATTTATAAAAACCCAAATATGAAAACAGAAAGTGTATTTTTAGGTGATCATGGATTATCATCTTCAGAAGCTAATCATATTGCTAATGTGACTAAAGAATTATCAGTTAACATAGGTAGAGAAATTGAGTCAGTTTCTCTATTTGAAAAGACAATTACTGATAAAAAAGGAACATATCCTTATAATTTTATTAATCCTATTCCTGAAAACTTTGAAAAAATGTTTTTCACAGAAGGAGAATTGTATGCTTTATCTGCTTGGTTAAGAGAGGGTATTAAAGCAAAAGATCAAATGATGGAATCTATAAGGAAGTCATCATTGGGTAGTCTAGGTTTTGAGAGATATCCTCAGCCTGTTTTGAAACCTGTATTATCTCTTCCTGAAGAGCAAGATATGATTGAGCATTTAACTATTGCTGAACGTGCTGAATATCTTAAATATGAATCTTTAGCCGCACATCTTGGTAAAAAGATTCATAAAAATGGATTACTTGACAGTTGGAAAATGAAGATTTCTGATTCTAAACCTTATTATGCTGAAGTATTTGGACAAGAACATGCCACTATTCAATGTAAGGTTTTAATTCCATTAGAAACTATTCAGAAGTTATCCTTAGATCTTCAAAAAGAGTGGAGAGAATATGAGTCTAAAGTCAATTATTATAAGGCTAAACTCAATAATCTTTACAATGATGAAGTCTCTAGGATTAATACAGCAAATGCTATGATTCATTCAGAGAATAGTAAACTCATCCAAAATGAGATTAGTACTAATCAGATTATTTATAATCAATATGAAGCCAAGAAAGCTGAATTGATTAAAGAAATATCTGGAAAGAAGATTATTATTCCTCATACTCTTCAAAGTACTCTTGATTTTATTTTAGCATTTGCTAAGAAATAGCATTATATTCCCAGTGATAGCAATATCATACTTTATGTAAGAGCTTAAATGAGTTGTTTTCAACTTAAATATGACATAAAAGAAGTACAAAAGTTTTTACTTTTGGCTGGGATTAATTTTATCTACATAGGTGGGAGCTATAAGCATAGAGAGATGTCCTAGTCAGGATACGGAGGCGGTGTTAAATACTTGATAAGGGGACCACAATGTAGAGTTGTTTGAAATTTGATTCCTTATTTAATAAGCTGATGAAGATTATTATTTACTTGTATAAACTGGGTTATAGCCATAAAATGAAGAAACCAGAATTTAACATAATGACTGACTTACACTTTCAAAGTAAAGTGAATCTTATTTAATAGGTGAAAAATACTGATTCTGATATACAGATGAATGTTTTTCTTTACATTACAAATTATAGATACTGAACTTCTATAAACTAAAGCGGCGTAGTGCCCTACAAATTTAATAAGGCATACTCTGACCAGGTGCCTTATTAGAACTCCGCGTTTCTCTCAAACTTAATATAATTGCCATTGAAGTCCTTACAGAATGAAACACTTCTGATAAATAAGGATGGAGGCAAAACAGTCTTTGTTTGTGTTTGAGCTTTTGAGAGAGAAACGGTCTTTGTTTTAGTTTTTATTTTTGTCTACATTCTATAATTTGTAATGACTATTTTAATTTAACATTCTCATGAAACACATTAAAAGAACATTCATTTACATTTTGTACAAAATCTTAGATTTATTTCACCGTAAACAACTTAAGAAATGGAAGAAAAATTGATTAATAATCCTTTATATAGATTACAGATCTATTTAAAGATTCATTATCTTCTTACAAGTAAAGTAGGTGTAGAAAATGACGCGTATCAAGTAGGATTATGTGATCTTGTGGCACATTTAAGTACGTATGACATCAGTGAGTTTCCAGAACTCAATGCATACCGTCCTATAGATCTAGATGCCCAATCTTATCCATGGTTTAAGACCCACCAAGAACGGGTTGATGCAGTAGAAACAGCTATTAATAGCATAACAGACATTGTAAATATGCCAATAAACTCATTTGATGATTATAATGACCATAAACATGATTACACATGGCTTAAGATTGTAACATTCATTGGAATTTCTATATTAGCCATAATGCATTTAGTAGAATTAGCTACTAAATAATATTAAATCTAGGTGCTCAATGGGAGCTTTATTGGGTTCAAATCCCACCTGGATTTCTAAATTAATAATAAAAAATTAAACAATAAATCTTTAGAAGATTATGAAAATCAAAGACATCAAAGATCCAAAAGTACAGCAAATGGCTGTAGTGGAAGCAATCAAACATAACCCAAAAAACACTCTTAAAAATATTTTAAAACTTAACTTAATAGCTGCATTTAATTGGGGTAAATCACCACAAGGATCATTTTTTTGGGATAAGGTTCTTTTTGAAAAAACACCAAAATACACCGACAAAGATTTGTGGTATAAAGATACAAGTGGTAGCCAAATAATTCAGTGCGAAACACACAATTACAAATCATCTCTTGTTGAGCAATGGATAAGACTTGCAACACCAGAAGAAGTTTATAAACACTTAAAACAAAAAGACATGACTAACCCAACTTATGGTAAAAACACCATTTATAAACAAGAAGAACCTGAAGTACAAAAAGATGCCTCTACTTTACACAAGCCAATGTGTAATGACTGGGAAACCTACGCTATTCAACTAGAGCAAGATGTTAAAGATTTAAAGTTTAAGATTGCCAACCTAGAAGCAAATAAGGATTGGTTATCTTCACAAAACGAGAAGTTAAACAAACTGGTGGATGAGATTGAATCCAACTGCGAAGATCAAACAAATCCAAGAATGAAGTTAAATGCTATTCACCGATTAATCTATTTACACCGCAACCCATCCTTAGTAGGCACTACCCATACGGTTGAGATTGATGGTAAAAAGTATGAAGTACAAGTAATAAAAAAAATATAAAAAAGCTATCGCTTAAATCAAATACTTGCGATGAAGCTCTAAAAATTGTTAAAGTAAAATATTTAATATGAGAACTAAATAAAAATGAAATATAAAATAAAATATTTTTTTGAAAGTTTACTTTTCTTAAAATCTTTAAATTCTCCGTTTAAACCTTTTAAATTAATCTTTTATTATGGAAATACTTCTATAGGTGTTCCATACTTCTTGCCGAGAAAATGGGTTAAAGATAAAGAAAATGGTCGTTTAAAATCTGTCCCGAAAAAATTTGGATTTGATTTTTGTTCTTTGGGTTGGAAAACAAAGTGGGATGAGACTGATTTTAGGTTTGAATGGTCTCCTGTACTATCATTTGTTTGTTTTAATAAACAGACAGCAATAATTGTGCAAGCACAAGAAATGAGTCAGTATTGGGAAACCTGGCTTTATTACGAAAAATTTACAGATAAAAATTTAAGCCAAGAAGATAGAGTAAAACAATTGATTAAAGAATGTTCCAATATCTATATAGTTTATAAGAACAACTCACAAGAAACAGTAAACTACAATTATTCAATTCTTAAACCCAAATGGCATTACTTATTAAAAAATAATGCTATTTGAAAAAAAATAAATTTGATAGATTGAAATAAAATAATATTATTGGTCTTTGTTATAACCAATTAAAACATAGAAAAGATGTTAGAAGCAAGTGATTTTGATTATTTGTCAAATGAATTTAAAGTAACCAAAGGCAGTATAGGTATTGATTTAGTATCATTAAAGAATGATAAATTATCAATTCATATTGGAATTAATGGAGTTAAGTTTGACCGAGATGTATCGAAACTTAGAATGTCTATAGCAACAGAACGTGTTGATATTAGGTTACTTGAAAATGTAGAAGTGTCAAAAAAATACATACCAAGAACAAGCGAACAATTATCCGAATTGATTGATGAATTTAAATATAAAGGTATTCGTAATGTAAGTAATGAAGATATTTTGAAATTTTTATCAAAATAATTTGGTAGAACCAAAATAATTACTTATCTATGTTTCATAACCAATTAAAAGATAGAAATCATGAAACAACTATTGATTAAATTAAACGCTTGTCAAGAAGCTAAAGAATGGGCATCAGACAAGACATGGGAAGAGATTTACAACACTTGCCATAGAGGTGATTGGCTTTTGTGGCTGCACCAACGAACAAATAAAAAAGACTTGCAAGTAAGAACACTAGCCAAAGGACATTGTGCTAATACTGTAACGCATTTGATGCAAGACGAGAGAAGCATAGTAGCTATTGATACTGCTATTGCATTTGGTGAGGGTAGGGCGACACGCGCAGAATTAGATTCTGCTGCTCGTGCTGCTGCTCGTGCTGCGGATGTTGCTTTTAATTCTACTTATTCTGCTTATTCTGCTTCGGAGGCTGCTTATTATGCAGCTGATGCTTCTTATTATGCAGCTGATGCTTATTCTGCTTCGGAGGCTGCTAGTGCTGCTGCTAATGCTGCTGAGGCTGCTGCTTATGCTGCTGTTTATGTTGCTGCTGATGATGATGCTTATGTTGCTGCTGATGATGATGCTTATGTTGCTGCTGATGATGATGCTTATGTTGCTTCTTGTGCAGGAATTAAAAATCAAAAAGACACAGCCGATATTGTCCGTAGATATATACCAATTGAACT
>Ga0316224_1000126_pt1 | contig 123576 bp, 108 predicted proteins | sample TBH18013metaG_FD_206254 | JGI IMG/M metagenome (GOLD analysis project Ga0316224, IMG submission 206254) | Freshwater microbial communities from Trout Bog Lake, Wisconsin, USA - TBH18013 | ecosystem: Environmental > Aquatic > Freshwater > Lake > Hypolimnion/Profundal zone | place: USA...
CGACGAGCTTACGGCTTCCGAAACTTCCAGAACTATCGACTAAGAGTCATCGTCTTGTGTGGGCATCTCCCACAAGGCGGGCTATAGTGAAACCGCCCAGTGCCCCCATCTTTGGGGCAGACCCGTTTCTTATCGGCGGCGCTTCCGATGGCGCGTCATGCGGCGACTTGCACATTGACGACAGGCAGACAAGCCTGTTCGAATAATCCGGGTCAATGGCGGAGAGGGTGGGATTCGAACCCACGGTAGACTTACGCCTACGCCTGATTTCGAGTCAGGTACATTCGACCACTCTGCCACCTCTCCAGATGCCTTCGGTCGCTCGGGAAGGCGCGGAGACTAGCGCAAGAGACTGGTTCCAGCAACCCCCTCGACACACTATTTTTTCTTTTGAACCCATCCGCGTATTGGCGTTAAATCGCCTGGGGGTCGATTGTGACGAAGCTATCGTTTTGCTTTACGGCGAAGTTATGGATTTATCCGGGTAAGGCCGCTTGGCATTTTCTTTCCGTGCCCAAAGCGATTTCGGATCAAATTCGTTTCATGACCGCGCACAACAAGCGGGGCTGGGTGTCCGTTCCCGTTTCGGCCGGGATCGGTCGATCGGTTTGGAAAACGTCGATATTCCTGGATCGCAAAGCCGGGACGTTTATGCTTCCGGTCAAGGTGGACATCAGGAAAATCGAGGGGCTGCGCCCCGATCAAGACGTCGAAGTAACTTTGGACGTCATGTCGGGCGCGCGCCTTTAATCCGCATTACTTGCGTCCGAATTTGGCGGTCAGGCTGGCCTTGGCCAAAGCGTTGGCGTTCAGGTTGTAGCCTACCATGGCGGCGGGCGAGTTGGCGTCGATCCCCGGCAGCTGATCCACTTTCAGGGCGAACACCGTGAATATGTAGCGATGCGGCTTGTCGCCCACCGGCGGGCACGGGCCGCCGTAACCGGCAGTGCCGAAATCGGTGCGCCCCTGGATCGTCCCGGCGGGCAGCCCGGTTCCGCTGGCGGACCCGGCGCCGCCGGGCAATTGGTTGGCGGTGGCGGGAATGTTGAACGCCAGCCAATGCCACCAGCCGCTGCCGGTGGGCGCGTCGGGGTCGTACATGGTCACGGCGAAGCTTTTGGTTTCCTTGGGCGCATGGGACCAAGCGATCTCGGGCGAGACGTTGGCGCCGGTGCAGCCGAAACCGGAGAAGACGAAGCGGTCGCCGATGGTTCCGCCCGCCTGGACGTCGGGGCTGGATATGGAAAAGCCTTGGGCAAAGGCTTGCCACGGGACTGAAACGGCTAGGATAACGGCAAGAGCTAGGGCGATTCTTTTCATCCTTGGTCTCCTAATGTCTGTTCACGGGTTGCCAAAAACTTCAAACGGGGCGCGTCTTCCTGCGCCCGGCCAAGCTGCCACGCATTGCGGGCCATGAAAACCGGCGCGCCGTCCCGATCCTCGGCCATGTTGGATTTGTTGGCGGCCGCGAACTTTTCCAGGTCCGCCTTGTCGTCGGCGGCCACCCAGCGGGCGGTGATGAACGGGCTGTCCTCGAACCCCGCCTTGATATTGTATTCGGATTCGATGCGGGTGGTAAGCACGTCGAACTGCAATTGTCCGACCACGCCCACGATCCATGCTCCGCCATCCACCGGTTTGAATACCTGGCTGACGCCTTCCTCGGCCAGATCCTCCAGCGCCTTGCGCAATTGCTTGGCCTTCATCGGATCGTCCAGGCGGACCCGGCGCAGCAATTCGGGGGCGAAGCTGGGAATCCCCAGGAACCGGATATCCTCGGATTCGGACAATGTGTCGCCGATGCGCAGATTGCCGTGGTTGGGAATGCCCAGAATGTCGCCGGGAAAAGCCTCTTCCGCCAGTTCGCGGTCGCGGGCCAGGAAGAACACCGGATTGTAGATCGCCATCACCTTGCCCGAACGCACGTGCTTCAGCTTCATTCCGCGCTGAAACCGGCCCGAGCACAACCGGGTGAAGGCGATGCGGTCGCGGTGGTTGGGGTCCATGTTGGCTTGGATTTTAAAAACGAAGCCGGTAACTTTTTCCTCTTCGGGCCGGACCAGCCGGGTAATGGTCTTGCGGGGCAGCGGGGCGGGGGCCAGCTTGGCGATGCCGCCCAGCAGCTCGGCGACGCCGAAGGTCTTGAGCGCCGAACCGAAAAACACCGGCGTCAGGTGACCGGCCAGGAAGCTGTCCAGGTCGAAAGCGGGGCAGGCCCCTTTGACCAGTTCGACCTCTTCGCGCAATTTGGCGGCGGCCTGCGCTCCGACCGCCTGATCGAGCAGGTCGGAGTCCAAGGTGGCGTCCACCGAGGCCTCGACGATGTGATCGCCGCGTCCGGGATCGAACAGAATCACCCGGTCGCGGACCAGATCGTAAACGCCTTTCAAATCCCGCCCCATGCCGATCGGCCAAGTCAGCGGCGTCACGTCCAGGGCCAGGGTTTTTTCCACCTCGTCCAGCAGGTCGAAGGGGTCGCGGCCCTCGCGGTCTACCTTGTTGACGAAGGTCAGAATGGGAACGTCGCGCAACCGGCAGACCTCGAACAGTTTCAGGGTCTGGTTCTCGATGCCCTTGGCGGCATCCAGCACCATCACCGCCGAATCCACGGCGGTCAGGGTGCGGTAGGTGTCCTCGGAAAAGTCCTCGTGGCCCGGAGTGTCCAGCAGGTTGAAGCTAAGCCCTTGATGTTCGAAACTCATCACCGAGGCCGATACCGAGATGCCCCGTTCCTTCTCGATCGACATCCAGTCCGAGCGGGTGCGGCGCTGTTCGCCGCGGGCGCGGACCGCTCCGGCGGCCTGAATGGCGCCTCCGAACAGCAGCAGCTTTTCGGTCAAGGTGGTCTTGCCGGCGTCGGGATGCGAGATGATGGCGAAGGTGCGCCGCAGCGCCAGGGAATCGGACAATATGCTCATGACGGGTTTTTGCCCGCTTGGCGCTTGGTATTCAAGGGAATTGTTCCCGCCACGCCGCAAGCATTGGTTCGAGCCATCATTGCGCGGGCCGTGTTTTCCCGCATGCCGCCCAGCCCGTAAACCGGCAAACCGGCGGCGCGGCTTAGGGCGGCGAAGCGCGCCAATCCCAGTGTTTTGGCGCCGGGGTGGCTGGCGGTGGGGAACACCGGGGACAGCAAGGCGGCATCCAGTTTCAAGCGGCCGGCCTTGCCCAGGCCGATGCGGTTGTGGCACGCGGCGGTGATCAGGCGGTTGTTGCGCCGCGCCCAGCCCAGGATCGGCGCCAGCGGTCCGGTACGCAACAGTCCTTCCGGCAGGTGGATCCCGGAAACGCGGAGCGAGGCCGCCAGTCGCAGATCGGCGGCGATCAGCAGGACCAGACGGTTGGCGCGGGCGATTCTGTCCAGGGACCGCGCCAAATCGGCGCGGCCGGGATGGCGGTAATGGCGCAGGATCAGCCCGTCGCCGGGTTTCAAGGCCAAAACAGCCGGAACCGGATCGGGCTTGCGCTGGGCGTCGGTGACCAGTAGGAAAGAGGGAAGCGTGTGCCGCATGAAGTGAATTGTACAGGAGTTCTAGCGTTTTGTCCGATGTCGTCGATGCGTTGAAAGCCGTGGAAGCCAAGATTACCCAAGCGGCGCTTGCGGCGGGGCGCGATCCAGCCTCGGTAACGCTGGTCGCCGTTTCCAAGACTTATGGGGCCGACGCCGTTCTGGCGGTGCTGGAAGCCGGTCAGCGCGTATTCGGGGAGAACCGCGTTCAAGAAGCCGCGACCAAATTTCCGGCCTTGAAAGAGCGCTTTCCCGATATCGAGCTGCATGTCATCGGGCCGTTGCAAACCAACAAGGTTCGTGAGGCGGTGGCCTTGTTCGACGTGATCGAAAGCATAGATCGGCCCAAGTTGGCGCGGGTGGTGGCCGAGGAAATGGCGCGGGCGGGTCGGCGTCCCGCCTGTCTGATCCAAGTCAATACCGGACGCGAGCCGCAAAAGGCGGGCGTCGATCCCGATCACGCCGATCGCTTTATCGAGGTCTGCCGAAACGAATACGATCTTCCCGTCACCGGGTTGATGTGCATCCCTCCGGCGGGCGCCGATCCGATCGCCGACTTCAAGCTGCTGGCCGAAATCGCCAAACGTAACGGTTTGGGTACGCTCAGCATGGGCATGAGCGGCGACTACGCCCAAGCCATCGCGTGCGGCGCCACCCATGTGCGGGTTGGCACCGCCATCTTCGGGGCGAGGGCGAACAAATAATTAGAACGGGAACAGGATGTCCAACAACTCGTGGCCGTATCGGGGCTGCGAAAGATCGCTGGCCACGCCTCGGCCGCCGTAATAAATGCGCGCCTCGGCGATGTTGAAGTAGTTCACCGAATTGGACGTGCTTAGATCTTCGGGGCGGATGATGCCCTGGATGGTCAGTTCCCGCATTTCGTAATTGACCCGCATTTCCTGGCGGCCGGAAATCACCAGATTGCCGTTGGGCAGAATCTGGGTGACCACGGCGGCCAGCGTGGTGGTCAAGGTTTCGGTGCGGCCCGTCGAACCGGCGTTGGTGGTGGTGGCGGTGGACCCCACGCTCAACATCGATGCGGGATTGACGGCCGAAGGCAGGATTTTGGTAAGCGAGCCCTCGAACCCCAGCAGGTTGGTGATGTTGGCGGTGTCGTCCTCGGCTCTGGCCCGGCTTAACGAGGTGGTGAAGGTGGCGGTGTCGTTGACCGAAACGACCACGGACAGGATATCGCCCACGTCCTTGGCGCGTTGATCCTTGAAAAAGGCACGGGAGCCGGTACGCCACAACGAGTTGGCGTTCTGCGGCGGTTGCAACGGCTGCGGCATCGGCATGGAGACCGGCTGGTAGCCTTGGCGCTGGGTCGGGTTCTCGATGTTGGAGACTTCCGGTCCCGATCCCATGTCGGACAGCCGGGACAAGGTATTGCACCCCCCCAACGAGACGGCCAGGGCGATGCTGGCCACGGTTCCCATCAATATGGAATAAGTCCGTTTCTTCATGATGAGAGTCCTTCTAATTGGCGTCGGCGGTCAGCGCGCGGGCCGACGCGGTCTGAATGATCTTGTCGGCGGCGGCCACCACCACGGTCCCCGTGGCTTGAATCCGGCCTTCGACCACTTGTTTGGTTTGCAGGTTGGCGACGCGAACCGTATCGCCCACTCCGCCTTCATCCAGGGCCTTGCCTTGGGCGGTCAGCGTCATGTACGGCGTTTGCAGCAGCAAGGTCACCAGACCGTTGCGACTAACGGCCACGGGACGTTGCAGGTCGGCCAACCGGATGGGCGTGTTCGCCTTCAACAACAGCCTGGGTTCCATGCCGATCAATTGTTTGGGATCGATCACCAAATCTTGGCGCAGATTGTCGTCGCGCACTTCCGCCCAGATCAAATCCTGCTGACCGATGGACTCGCCCCTATTCATGGCGCGGATCAGAACCGGCAGTCTGGTGGTGGCGATGATCCGGCCCGTCACCTTCATCCTGACCGACGTGGGCGATCCGGCCGGCGCTTCGGCCACGGCGGTAAAGCGCTGCGTGCGGTTGTCCAGAACCAAGTCCTTGACGGCGATGCTTGGCGGCTCGTTCCCCGGAATGAGCTGCGACAAGGATTGAGTGTTGGTGATTTCGACAGTGGCGCTGGGGGAGACCCCCTCCAGGCTCAAAGCTTCGCGCAATTCGGTCTCGAGCACCGACAAGTCAAGCGTTTGCCCGCTTCGTTCGACCACGATGTGCTCGAACTGCGAAGACGAATGCCAGTCCAAGCCGTTGGAGTTGGCAAGCATGGTCAGCCAGCGATTGTCCAAGGTGACGCGTTTGCCGGGTTGGGGTGCCTTGGCGATGGCCAGATCGGCTTTGTTTCCCGCATTGTCCCACAGGTCGCCCACCCGGATGACGTCTTCGGTGACGCTGGCCCCGGTTTTGAGCTGCATCGGCAAAGCGTCGGCAACGGCTGTTTGGACGAATCCGAACAGGACGATCCCAAACAGGACGGATACTGAGAAGCCGGCGGTGCGTAACATTTCGGAACCTCGTTACTTCATCTGGTTGGTGGATTGCAGCATTTGATCCGACGCCTGAATGACCTTGGAATTCATTTCATAGGCTCGCTGGGCGCTGATCAGGTTGGTGATTTCGCTGACCACGTTGACGTTCGACGTTTCCAAATATCCTTGCAGGATGGTGCCGTAACCGGGGGCGCCCGCGGTGGAATCCACCGGTTGGCCCGAAGCGGCGGTCTGTTGGTACAGATTGTTGCCGATAGCTTCCATGCCGGCCTCGTTGGGGAAGATGGTCAGCAGGAACTGCCCCTGATTCGAGGGGGTGACCACCCCGTCCTTGGTTTCGAGGACCTGACCGGACGAGTTGACGGTGATGCCTGTGGCCTGGGTATCGATGGTGATGCTGGGCATCACGGTGTATCCGTCCTGGGTCACGATCTTGCCGGTATCGGACAATTGAAAGGCGCCGTCGCGGGTATAGGCATAATCGCCGTTGGGCAGCAGAATCTTGAAATATCCTCGACCCTGAACCGCCAAATCCAAGGTGTTGTTGGTGTTGTTCAACGATCCTTGGGTGGTGATGCGATAGACGGACGCGGTGCGGACGCCCAATCCCAATTGGATGCCGGTGGGAACGATGGTGCCGATGTCCGACGACGTCGACCCCACGCGCCGGACGTTTTGGTACAGCAAGTCGCTGAACTGCGCCCGTCTCGTATTGTAGGCGTTGGTATTCATGTTGGCGATGTTGTTCGAGATGACTTCAACATTGGTTTGTTGCGACATCATTCCGGTGGCTGCGATATCCAGTGCGCGCATATCCTAAACTTCCCTTCGCTTATGCCGCCGAGGCCTGAGCCCCGGACAGGACCTGCAAGGCCTGCTGTCTGCGGGTGCTTTCGGCTTCGATGATTTTTTGGGTGGATTCGTAATCTCTGGTGACCGAGATCAGGTTGGTCATTTCCATGACCGGCGAGACGTTGGATTCTTCCAGCATGCCCTGCACGATGTTCGGGCGATCGACAACGATCGGATCGTCGACGCTGTCGTAAAGACCGTCGCCGATGCGGCGCATGTTTTGCGGATTGTCGAAACGAACCGATTTGATCTTGGCGATGATCCCGGTGTCGGTGGCGACGGTCCCGTCCGGGGTGATGGTGATGTTGGTTTCATTGGGCGAAAAAATAATCGGGCGGTCGCTGCCGTCCATGACCGCGTCGCCTTTCGCATCCACCAGCATGCCCGCTTCGTCGGTGCGGAAATGGCCGCTGCGGGTATAACGCATGCCTGCCTCGGTTTCGACCTGGAAATAGCTGTCGCCGTGAATGGCCAGATCGAGTGGGTTGCCCGTTTTGGTCAAGGGGCCTTCTTGCGTGTTCCTCAGTAGACCGGTATCCTGAACGAACGATACCTTGTCGCCGACCGTGTGTTTGGTGGAGCGGGTCGGAACAAGGTATTCACGAAACAACATTTCGTCGCTTTTGTACGCGGTGGTATTGGTGTTCGCCATGTTGTTGGCAAGAACCTCCAATTTGCGCGTCAACGCCATTTGACGCGATAAAGCGATATAAGTTGTGTCTTCCATGGCATCGGCCTTTTCAATGAAATCAGGTTGTCCAGTCATAAGCATAGGCCGTGCCAGTCGGCTATAACGTTTAATATCAACGAGTTGACGTGTGACCTGTGCGGGTTTTCGGGGGCGCGGCCCTGGTTGGGGGGGCCAAGTTGACCCGGCATTTCTTTCCCTGTGGCTAATTATCTGTTAACTGGGACAGGTTAGGGTATTGACTGGATTTGGATGGATCGGATCATGGCGGAAGACTTAGAAGAAGATTTCGAAGAGGGCGAACCTAGCGCTGAAGGTGGCGAGAGTGGCGGCAAGAAAGGCGGGATGAAAAAAATCATCCTGATCGTCGCGCCCATCGTTTTGCTGCTGGGTGTCGGCGCCGGACTATACTTCAGCGGGCTGCTCGACGGCCTGTTGGGCAAGAAACCGGCCGCCGCCGAAGGAAGCGAAGAGGCCGCCGCTGGCGGCGAGGCGGCCAAGGAAGCCCCCAAGAAGGAAGAATCCGGCGAAAAGAAGGAAGAACACGGCGCCAAGAAGGAAAAGAAGAAGGAAGGCGGACACGAAGGCGGCGGCGCCGCTCCGTCGTCGGTATTCATGGATCTGCCCGATCTGCTGGTCAATCTGCAAAGCACCGGGCGCAAGCAGTCGTTTCTGAAGTTGCATGTGGCGTTGGAGTTGGACAATCCGCTGGACCAGCCCAAAGTCGACGCGGTGATGCCGCGGATCATCGATTCGTTCCAAGTCTATTTGAGAGAACTTAGGACCGACGATCTGCAAGGCGCGGCCGGTATGCATTTGCTGCGCGAGGAATTGTTGTCCCGCGTGACGCTGGCGGTACAACCGGTAAAGGTTAAGGACATTTTGTTCCGTGAGATTTTGATCCAGTGACCGATTGGACAAGTCTTATGACAAGGGTTAGGTCGGAGCAACGGTAATGGCGGCGATGGAAGACGGCGGGGAAGGCCGGTCAAACGAAGACGAAGACGCTCTTATGAAAGAGTGGGCCGCCATGGCCGGAGGCGACGAAGCGGCCGACGGTGGTGGCGGCGAAGGCGGCGGCGAAGGCGATGCCGTGGCCGCCGAATGGGAAGCCATGCTTGGCGCTTCCGACGACGGTGCCGACGCTCAGCCCAAGGACGCAGCCCGCGTCTTGAACCAAGATGAAATCGATTCGCTGTTGGGTTTCGACTCCGACGGCGGCGGCGGCGGCGAACGTTCGGGCATTCAGGCCATCCTGAATTCGGCCTTGGTATCCTACGAACGTCTGCCCATGTTGGAAGTGGTCTTCGACCGCTTGGTGCGCATGATGTCGACCTCCATGCGTAACTTTACCCAAGACAACGTGGAAGTTTCCCTGGACAACATTCTGTCGCTGCGATTCGGCGATTACCTGAACTCCATTCCGCTGCCCGCCATGCTGGCGGTGTTCAAGGCCGAGGAATGGGATAATTTCGGCTTGTTGACCGTGGATTCGTCCCTGATCTATTCCATCGTCGACGTGTTGCTGGGCGGTCGCCGCGGCACCGCGGCGATGCGCATCGAAGGCCGTCCGTATACCACCATCGAACGCAATCTGGTCGAGCGTCTGGTCCATGTGGTTCTGTCCGATTTGTCCGCCGCGTTCGATCCGTTGTCGCCGGTGACCTTCCGGTTCGATCGCCTGGAAACCAATCCGCGTTTCGCCACGATTTCCAGGCCGTCCAATGCCGCCATCGTCGCCAAACTCCGCATCGATATGGACGATCGCGGCGGACGTTTGGAACTGCTGCTGCCTTACGCCACCTTGGAACCGGTGCGCGAATTGCTGCTGCAAATGTTCATGGGTGAAAAGTTCGGCCGCGACTCCATTTGGGAAACCCACTTGGCCGAGGAATTATGGCTGACCGAGGTGCAATTGAAGGCGGTTTTGGACGAGCAGATCATGCCGTTGGGCGAAGTGCTGAATTGGCGTCCGGGGTCGAAGTATTCCTTGAACGCGACGGCGGATTCGGCCATCGATATGCGATGCGGGGATGTTTCCATGTTCAGGGGGCGGATGGGACGCAAACGTCAGCATATTGCGATCAAAGTGGATGAAAAGCTTATTGGCGAGAAGATGTGATCGACATGGATTTTCGTGTTCTTCTTGATTTGGTTATTGCGTGTCTGCTGATTGCGACCATCGGCTACGCGATCACGCTTAACAATCGTCTGACGGCGCTTCGGCGCAATCGCGACCAAATGGCCAAAATCATCGCCAGTTTCAACGAAGCGACCGTTCGCGCCGAATCGTCCATTCCCAAATTGCGCCGGGCCGCCGACGAGGCGGGAGGCGGTTTGCAGGAACGGGTCGAGAAAGCACAATCGCTTCGCGACGATCTGGCGTTCATGATCGAGCGGGCCGACACCATGGCCAATCGGTTGGAGAATGCCGTTCGCAATGCTCGCACCGAGGTCAGAACGCCGCAGCCGGTTGCGGCCGCGGCTGGGAGCGGTTCCGCCCCGCGAGCGCAATGGTCCGGGTCCGGTCCCAGTCCGGGAGCCGCGGCGCCGATGCCGATCGCCCCGGCCATCGGTCCGGTTTTCGGGCGTTCGGCGCAACAGGCGACGGTCTCGGCCATCGGCGATGAGGATGACAGCGATGAACGATCCGAAGCAGAGCGCGAATTGTTGCGCGCTCTTCAGTCAATGAGGTGATGGTGGCGAAACCGACCGGTCAATCGCAAAAAGCGCCCTTTATTCGATTGCTGCCCATTTTGGTGGGGGTGGCGGCGCTGATGCTGTCCGTTCGCATCCACGATGTGTGGCTGGGCGTTACCGATTGGCCGGTGTTTCTTCTCGGCTCGGATCTCGAAGCCCAGCAACCCCCCAGGGGAGCGGGGCCAGAAACCGCCGCCGCCCCCGAAACGCCCGCGACACCGCCATCCGCGACGGCGCCCGGCAATACCGCTCCGGCGGCGGCAGGGGGCGAAGGCGCTCCCGCCTCGTCGACGGCGCAGCCGTCGATGACGCCATCGGAATTGGAGGTGTTGCAGAAACTTACCGAACGCCGCAAGCAGATCGACGTCCGCGAACAGGAAGTGATTCGACGCGAGGAATTGCTAAAAGCGGCCAGCGATCAAATCGACCGTAAAATTTCTGAATTAAAAACGTTGCAAAACACGATACAAAGTCTATTGCAGCAATACAACGACCAGGAGGACACAAAGATGAAGTCCCTGGTTAAAATATACGAGAATATGAAGCCAAAGGAAGCAGCCAGGATTTTTGAACAACTGGATATGCCCATTTTGTTGGATGTGGTTGTTCGGATGAAGGAACAAAAAGTGGCGCCGATACTTGCCGAGATGGACCCGACGAAGGCCAAATCGGTGACTTCGGAAATGGCTCAGCGGAGGCAAATGCCCATACCAAAGTCTTCTGCGGGGGGGTAATAAGGGTAAAAAGGAAAAAAGTCCTTGCACCCTGTGCGCAAGGTGAATTAACTAACTTTGTAGATAAGCATGATTATGGGATATAGTGTACTTATAGTCAGTGCTGTGGAGGAGCGGGTTTATGGCTGTCGGTAAAAATATGAATGTGCTCATCGTCGACGATTATAAGACGATGCTGCGTATTGTCAGGAATTTGCTGAAGCAACTTGGCTTCAACAATGTTGACGAGGCTACGGATGGCTCTATGGCGTTGCAAATGCTTAGGGTCGGCGCGTATGGCTTGATCATTTCCGATTGGAACATGGAGCCGATGACGGGCTTGCAGCTGCTGCGCGAGGTGCGCGCAGATGCCAAGCTGAAGGATACGCCGTTTATCATGGTGACGGCCGAATCGAAGACGGAAAACGTCATCGCCGCCAAGGAAGCCGGTGTTTCGAATTATATCGTCAAGCCGTTCAACGCCGAAACGTTGAAGGGTAAGATGGTCAGCGTTCTGGGCGACTTCTAGGCAAGTCTCCCGTCCGTCCTTGCTTAATTATAAAAGCGGGGCGTGAGCTGCTTGTAAAAACGAAAATGCCCCCGGTCTTGTTCCAGGCGGGCATGGAAGAAGGGATGGGGATCATGGCATCGGCTGCTTTAGACCCGGATTTGGTGCAGCGTCTTGATGCCATTCGTCATGAGCGCGGCGACACTGTTCATATCGACGAAGTGGGCGAGATCGTCCACGCCCTGTTGCAAACCGTCAACGGCGACGTAAGCGCTGGCGATTTGCGGCTTTATCGCGAATTGTCGTCGCTGGCCGAATACATTACTTCAGCACGCAAGGAAATCGCCGCGCTAAGGCCCGATGAAATCCGCAGCGATTTCATCCCCTCGGCGACGGACGAACTCGATGCCATCGTCGGCGCCACCGAGGCGGCCACCAACTGCATCCTTGACGCGGCCGAGCGGCTGGAAGGGATAGCGCCCATGGTCGACGAGGAGGTTGCCGAACGGCTGACCGAAGTTACCACCGCCATTTACGAATCGTGCAACTTTCAGGATCTGACCGGACAGCGCATCACCAAGGTCGTTCGGGTTCTTAAAGTCATTGAAGAACGCTTGACCACCTTGGTCAAAATCTTTGGCGAGGAAATGGGGGAAGAGACGGTGAAGGAAGAAAAGCAGGTTCTGTCCGACGAGGATTTGCTCAATGGTCCGCAATTGCCGGAAAATGCCACAGATCAGGCGGAGATCGACCGGCTTCTCGCGGAATTTTGACGGACTTCAAACGGATCATTCGCTCGCGCTTTTTCTCCGCCGGTTTTGTGGCGGCGGGGTTTATTGTCAATTCCGCTACAGCATTCGGGGCGGGCCAGCCGTCGCCACGCGCTGCTCTGCACGATGATTACGGCCGCATCGTATTCGATTGGTCGGGACCGGTCGAATGGAGCGACGACGTTGCCGACGATCGGATCATTCTTCATTTCGACCATCCGGTCGCGGGCGATCCTTCGGTTCTGCTGAAACCGTTATCGCGCTATCTTTCCAATGTGATCGTCAGCACCGATAAAAAAGATGTGACCTTGCGGCTGAAAATGCCGGTGACGGTCAAGGGATTCACAACCGGCCAATCCACGGTTTTCGATCTTGCCGAATCCAAAGAAACCGGCGGCAAGGCCAAAGCCTCGACGGAAACGGCGGCAGGCAGAGGCCCGGCGGTGGAGCTTCGCGGCAGCAAGCACGAAGACTTCGATCGGATCGTTTTCCAATGGCCTTCGTCCGTTGGGGTAAAGGTCGTCCAGGAAGGCGAGCGAATGGAGCTGTCGTTCGATCATTCCGGCCAGATCAAGGAAGCGCAGTTGAAAGCGCTGTTGCCACCGCAGATTAAATTGGACGGGATCAATGCGACCGATCGCGGCGTGACGGTCGTGTTTTCGGTTCCATCCGGGTATGGCGAGCATCATTACGCCGATAAGGGCAAGGTCGTTTTCGATTTCAAAGCGGGATCGGCCAAGACGGAGAATAAAGCCGAACCGAAGGCCGAACCGAAAGAAGCGGCCCCTGGAATCGCGGCGAAAGAACCGGCTTCCAAGGCCGAACCGCCGTTTCCCGCGCCCGTCGCCCAGCCGCCCGCAGCCCCTTCCCCGGTTCCCGAGGCGCCCCCTCCGACCGAAACGTCAAGCCCGGAACCTCCCGCTGGAGCCAGCGTCACCATCGGGTTCGACAAAACCAGCGCCGCGGCGGTGTTTACGCGCGCCGGGTGGTGGTGGCTGGTGTTCGAGCGCAAGGGTGACGTCGATGCGCAGGCGATTGCGCAGGTCGGCGGAAAAGCCGTTTTGCAAGCCGACGTCATCCCAACCCCGAAGGGCTGGGCCGTGCGCATGCTTTTGGCCGAAGGATTTCAACCCGTTCCGCGCAGAAACGGCAAGGCGTGGGTTATCGATTTGGTCAGGCGCGAGAATTCGGGGCCAGTAACCTCTTACGTGCCTGAACGCCAGTTCGACTTTCAGGATCGCGGCAGGCTGGCTATGCGGGTGGCCGATCCTTCCAAGGAAGACGTGGTTATCAGGGACCCCGAAGTGGGCGATACCATTCATGTGGTTCCGGTAGGCACCGCCGGGGCGGGCGTTCGCGAGGAAGTCGATCTGCCCGAGGCCGACTTGCTTCCCACCCTGCAAGGCGTAGCCATGGTTCCCAAGACCGAGCGGGCGTGGCTCGACTCCACCCACGGCAATGTCCAGTTGGCGATGCCGGGCGGTCTTACCATGGCGCACCCCGTTCAAGGCCCGGCGGCGGAAGGGCATCTGACCAGCAAGGGCAGCGGGGCCGAAGGGGTTCAACCGGCGGCCGCGGCCCTGGAACCGTTGGGGATTGGTGACGCCATCGATCCGGTTAAATGGTCGAGGGGCGGACTGACCAAATTCGACAGCGAACATTCCGGGCTGATAACCCGTGCGGTGCAGGAACAGCCTGCCGATCGGGGGCCGGTGAATTTGGAAGTGGGGCGGCATTATTTGGCCAACGGGTTCGACGCGGAAGCGCTGGGCACCTTGCGCGGCATCGCCTTGCAGGATCCCGGCATGGTCGACAAGGCCAATTTCCGGGCCGTGCGCGGCATCGCTTCGCTGCTGATGAACCGTTATCCCGAGGCCATCGAGGACTTGTCCCATCCCTCGTTGCGGGACAATAAAAGAACACCGATGTGGCTGGCGGCGGCTAGGGTCGACAACGGCGCCGATCCGGCTTCGGAAGCTCAGAATTTCAAGGGAGTGGCCGACGAATTCAAAGGAATGCAGGCCCCCTTGCGCATGGCGCTGGGGCGCCCGGCGGTGCTGTCCCTGCTGGCGTCGGGCGACCTGAAAACGGCAGGCCGCGTGATCAACGGCATGGACGGCCCCGGCATTACCCAGGCCAATCGCGATACCTTGGCCTATTTGGGCGGTCTGGCCGCCGAGGCCAACAAGCAGTACGACGAGGCGGTCAAGCGCTATCTGATCGCCGAGTCCGGAAAATCCATGCAGGAACGAGCGCTGGCCGCTCACAACCGCATCCAGATTCAATTCAATCAGGGTAAGCTTACTCCGGACGAGGCCATTCATCAGTTGAAGCGTTTGCCCTATGTGTGGCGAGGCGGCGATTTCGAATACCAGACGGTCAAGCAAGCGGCGCAGATGTTGATCGATTCCGGCCATTATCGCGAGGGATTCCAGAATTTGCGCGATATTCTGGCGCGCTATTCCGATCACCCTGACGCTCCCAACGTCGCCCGGTCCATGGGCGATCTGTTCAATAAGCTGTTCCTGGAAGGCTTGGCGGACAAGATGCCGCCCATCCAAGCCATCGGGCTTTACAACGAGTTTCAGGAACTGACCCCGCAAGGGGACAAGGGCGACGAAATGATTCGCAAATTGGCCGATCGGCTGGCGGCGGTCGATCTGCTGGACGAGGCATCGGACCTGTTGCAGCATCAGGTGAAATTCCGCCTGACCGGGTTGGAGAAATCCCGCGTCGGCACAAGGCTGGCTTTCCTGGCGCTTTCCAACAACAAACCCAAGGATGCCTTGGAGGCCCTGGACGATAGCGAAATGCCCGGTTTGCCGCCGGACCTGGAAGTCCAGCGCCGGTTCATGCGGGTGCAGTCCCTGGCCGATTTGGATCGCACCGCCGAGGCGCTGGGATTGATCGTCAACGACGGATCGGATGCGGCCAAGAAACTAAGAGCGGACATTTATTGGAAGCAACAGAAGTGGCCCGAGGCGGCGGCGGCGCTGGAAGCCATCACCGATCTGCCCACCCCCAACAAGCGGCTGGTTCCCGAACAGGCGCAGCACGTGATCGACTTGGCCACCGCGCTTACCCTGGCCAAGGACGAGCGGGGGCTGGCCCGATTGCGCAAGGTCTATGCAGACGCCATGAAAGCCTCGCCCATGGCCGACGCGTTCGATTTGCTGACCAGTCCTCCCGAGCATGGAATCATGGATTATCACAAGGTTCCGGACATGATTAAGCAAGTTCAAGACTTCCAAACCTTCATGAGCGAATGGCAAAAGAAGGCCAAGGAACAGGGGCTGTCGTCGCTAAATTAAAAACCCCCTAGGTTTTTCCCTTGCAATCACCGTCCTTTTGGGGGATAACCCGCGCTTTGCTACTTGGGTCGGACGGTCGTTGGCTGACTTAAAACCCCCAAGTACTTCTGGTTTATCTACTGGTTTGGGGGGGGGCTATGACTCACGCTCTTGCTGCCAATCTGGGGATGAACTCGGAAGCCAATCCGAGGAATACCCAAGGCATCGTAATGGTTGGTGCTGCCAATGAAGATCAGCAGCACGGTCCGTCCACAGAGGGCGGCAAGGATTTTTTTGTCGAGCGCGATGGCGTCAAGTTCGCCGGAACGCATCTGCTGATCGATTTATGGGGCGCCAGCCGTCTCGACGAATTGGACACGGTCGAAGCCGCCTTGCGCGAATCCGCGCGGGTTGCCGGGGCCACTGTGCTGCATTGCCATCTCCATCATTTCCAACCCAATGGCGGGATTTCCGGGGTGCTGGTCTTGGCCGAAAGCCACATATCCATTCATAGCTGGCCGGAACGGGGCTACGCGGCGCTTGACGTGTTCATGTGCGGCGAGTGCGATCCCTATCGCGCGGTCCCGGTTTTGAAGGAGGCCTTCACGCCGTCTTACGTCACTCTGGCGGAAAACAAGCGAGGCCTTACTCCTTGAGCGAATCCTGGTTCAAGGAAGAATTGTACGGACATTGGCGTCAATCCTTCCTGATCACCGAGCGCATATTTCAGTCCGAAGGCGGTCTGCAAGACATCGCGGTGTTTGAAACGCCGGTGTTCGGACGGGTCTTGACCCTGGACGGGGTGATTCAACTGACCACCGGCGATGAGTTCGTCTATCACGAAATGTTGGCGCATGTGCCGATCTACGCCCATGGCGCGGTGGAAAACGTCTGTATCGTCGGGGGCGGCGACGGCGGCATGCTGCGCCAGGTGCTGAAGCACTCTTCGGTCAAAAGCGCGGTTCTGGTGGAAATCGATGCTCAGGTGGTGGAGTTCTGCCGCACCCATTTGCCCATGGTTTCGGACGGGGCGTTCGACGACCCCCGTACCCGCATTGTCATCGCCGACGGGATCGACTATATGCGCGGGACTCGGGATCGTTTCGATGTGATCGTGATCGATTCCACCGATCCGTCCGGTCCCGGCGAGGCGTTGTTTACCGAGGCCTTCTATAAGGATTGCGCCGCCGTCTTGAAGCCGGGCGGCATCGTCGTCAATCAAAACGGCGTGCCGTTTCTGCAGGGACGGGAAATTCCCGACACCTACAACCGGCGCAAGCCTCATTTCGCCGATGTTGGGTTCTTCGTCGCCGCCGTCCCCACCTATGTGGGCGGATTCATGGCTTTGGGATGGGCCAGCGACGACCCGGCCTATCGCGGCTTGTCACGCGACGTGATCGCCGCCCGCTTCGCCGCCGCTCCGGTCAAGACCCGCTATTATACGCCCGACCTGCATGCGGCGTCGTTTTGCTTGCCTGCCTATGTGCAGGCGCTGATCCCACAGTAAGGTTCAAAGCCTTGCGGCGATGGCGTCGATGGCCGCTTGGGTCGCGTCGGCGTTGGGGCCGCCGGCTTGGGCCATGTCGGGCCGTCCGCCGCCGCCCTTGCCGCCCAAGGCCTCGGACCCGGCGCGTACCAAATCGACGGCGTTCAGGCGGCCGGTCAAATCGTCGGTCACCGCGACCACGATCGAAGCCTTGCCCTCGTCCGAGGACGCCAGGGCGACCACGCCCGAGCCGATTTGTTTTTTGATTTCGTCGGCCATGCCTTTCAAGTCCTTGGCGGGAACGCCGTCCAGGACGCGGCCGACATAAGCCACTCCGTTGATCTGGGCGACCGTGGGCGCAGCTCCGCCGCCGGTGGCCATTTGCTTGCGGGTATCGGACAATTCCCGTTCCAGGCGTTTGCGTTCTTCCAGCAACTGGGCGATCCGCTTGGGCAAGTCGGCGGGAGCGGCTTTCAGGATGTCGGCGGACTGCGCCAGCAGCGCGTCGCGTTCCTCCGCCCATTGGATGAAAGCGCCGCCTGCCACCGCTTCGATGCGGCGCACGCCCGACGACACGGCGCTTTCGCCGACGATCTTCACCGCGCCGATGTCGCCGGTGCGGGTGACATGGGTGCCGCCGCACAGTTCCACCGAGAAGTTGGGGCCTTCGCCGCCGCCCATGGTCACCACGCGAACCTCGTCGCCGTATTTTTCTCCGAACAAAGCCATGGCGCCGGCCTTGATGGCGTCTTCCTGGGACATCACCCGGGTGGAGACGCTTCTATTCATGCGGATATGGCGGTTGACCTCGGTTTCCACCGCCCGAATTTCGGCGTGGTCCAGCGCCTTGGGATGGCTGATGTCGAAGCGCAGGCGGTCGGGTTCGACCAGCGATCCCTTTTGCGTGACATGGGCGCCAAGCACGTTGCGCAAAGCTGCGTGCAGCAGATGGGTGACGGAATGGTGGGCGCGGATGGCGTCGCGTCGATCCTTGTCGACGGCGAAATGGGCGTCGATGCGGTCTTCGACGGCGGCGCCCTCGACGATGCCGAAATGGACGATCAAGTCCCCCAGCTTCTTTTGCGTGTCGGTAACCTTGATTCTGGCCTTGCCGCCCGCCAAGGCGATGGTGCCGGTATCGCCGACTTGGCCGCCCGATTCGCCGTAGAACGGCGTTTGGTTGGCGATGACCGCCACTGTCTGTCCGACCTCGGCGTGGTGGACCGGCTTGCCGTCGGCCACCAGCCCCAAGACCATGCCCTCGGCGGCGATGGCGTCGTAACCCAGAAATTCGGTGGCGCCCAGCCGGTCGCGCAGATCGAACCAGACGTGTTCGGTGGCGGCCTCGCCCGACCCTGCCCACGCCTTGCGCGCCTCGGCCTTCTGGAGGGCCATGGCGGCGTTGAAGCCGTCGATATCGACGCCGACGCCCCTGGATTTAAGGGCGTCCTGGGTCAGGTCCAGGGGAAAGCCATAGGTGTCGTACAGCTTGAAGGCGACTGCGCCGGACAGGTTCTGTCCCCGGGTCAGATGGGCGGCATCCTCGTCCAGCAGCTTCAACCCCTTGGCCAAGGTGGCGATGAAGCGCGTTTCCTCAAGCTTCAGGGTTTCGGTGATCAAGTCCTGGGCGCGGATCAATTCCGGATAGGCCTCGCCCATCTCCGCCACCAGGGCGGGGACCAGCTTCCACAACAGCGGGCTGTCGCAGCCCATCAGGTGGGCGTGACGCATGGCCCGCCGCATGATCCGGCGCAGGACGTAGCCGCGTCCCTCGTTCGACGGCAGCACGCCGTCGGCGACCAGGAAGCAAGACGACCGCAAATGATCGGCGATCACCCGGTGCGAGACTTTAAAGGGGCCGTCGGGATCGGCGCCGGAATAGCGGGCCGACGCTTCGATCAGGGTCCGCATCAGGTCGATGTCGTAATTGTCGTGCTTGCCTTGCAGGACGGCGGCCAACCGCTCCAATCCCATGCCGGTGTCGATGGATGGACGGGGCAGGGAAACGCGGGTGTTTTTGTCCACCTGCTCGAACTGCATGAATACCAAATTCCAGATTTCGATGAAACGGTCGCCGTCGGCGTCGGGAGATCCCGGCGGACCGCCGGGAATATGCTCTCCATGATCGTAAAAGATTTCCGAACAGGGGCCGCACGGCCCGGTATCGCCCATGGTCCAGAAATTGTCGGATGTGGGGATGCGCAGAATTCTGTCGTCGGGAAGTCCGGCCACCTTCTTCCAGATGTCGTAGGCCTGATCGTCGTCGTGATAGACCGTGACGGTCAGCTTGTCCTTGGACAGACCGAATTCCTTGGTGATCAGCGACCATGCCAGTTCGATGGCGGTATCCTTGAAATAATCGCCGAACGAAAAATTACCCAGCATTTCGAAAAAGGTATGGTGTCTGGCGGTAAAGCCCACATTGTCCAAATCGTTGTGCTTGCCGCCGGCGCGGACGCATTTCTGCGACGTGGTCGCCCTGGTGATGTCGCGCTTCTCGTTTCCGGTGAATACGTTCTTGAATTGCACCATCCCGGCGTTGGTGAACATCAAGGTTGGATCGTTCCTGGGGACCAGCGGGCTTGACGGGACGATTTCGTGCCCGTTGCGAGCGAAATGGTCAAGGAAGGCGCGGCGAATATCTTTTGCTGTGGGCATGGAGGACCAGCTGGTTATGAAACAATTCGGACAGGCTTTCTACCTTGCCGGGGTTTAGGAGTCTAGCAAAGACGGCGCAAGCGTGTTAGTCTGGTATCGTTATAAAAAAGCGGGGTGTCTTGCCCTGTATGGCCTGCGCCCCAATGATCCCCGTCTGAATCAACAGGCGGAAAGGAGGCGCGATGATTGTTAAGAATATCCTGCAAAATAAACCCAAGGGATCCGGTGTGGTCCATATTTCTCCGGATGCCACGGTCGCGGAAGCGGTGCAGTTGCTGGCCAAGAATCGGATCGGGGCGGTGGTTGCCGTCGAAGCCGCCGGGCAGATGGCGGGCATTTTGTCGGAACGCGATATCATCCGCGGCTTGGCCGCGAATGCTTCGGGTTGCTTGTCGATGAAGGTGCGTGAGTTGATGACCGCCACGGTTCTGACCTGTCGCGAGCAAGATTCAATCGACAGCGTCATGTCGACCATGACCGAAAAACGCATTCGCCATGTTCCCGTGGTTGACGCCGACGGCGGGTTGTCGAACATCATCACCATCGGCGACGTTGTCAAAATCAGCCTGGACAATGCGCATATGGAGGTCGACACCTTGCGCGACTACGTCGCGGCGGTACGGTAATTTCCCGGAAAGTGGAAACTATCCCAACCGTTGAGACAGGCCGAGCAGTTCGACGAAAAAGGGGCCGAAAACCTTTTGGGGTTTGACGCCCCACTTTTTTTCGAATGCCAGTTCGCGCGGTTCGTCGAAGGTTTCCAGTTTGACCGGGTCGAACATCGCCAGCAGCAAAGTGCTGAGATGCATTTGGGTGAACGCGAATTGGACCTTTTCGTCGTTTCCCTTGGGAACGAACACATTGGTGCCCATGGAAATGGAATTGGGAGTGGAGTTCAGGACCACCAGCATCCAATCCTTTCTTGGTTCGAAGCGCCGGAAGCTTCTCGCCACCGCCACCAGAACCTGTTCGAGAATGTCGTAAGCCTCCGGGGATGCGTGGAAATTCGGCCAGTCCACCATTCCCTCTTCGTCCCGATATTCCTGCGCCAGCAGCGTGGCCCGGGCTTTAAGGCTTTCCCACACTTCCTCGCCCAACATCAGGTGGATGGCTTCGAAAAACTGCGCCAAGCGCGTTCTTTCGATTCCATGCGGCTTGTCCAGGCAGTGAACGAACGGTTCGACCAGCAACCGCCCCAGATGGTCGGTCCGCTGTTTTTCGATGTTGGCCAACGTCCACGAGGCATGGCAGGCCGACTGGCTTAGTTCGTAAAACTGCGTCAAAGGCCCCTGACCATCGGCGATGATCGCCGCGATTTTCTCGATGTTGGCAAGAGAGACCATGCCTTCCTTGGCCGTTGAGCGCAGCATTTCCAGCATGGCCTGGACGGCGATATTGGAGACTTTATGGCAGTGACTAAGCTTAACCGAAGGTTGCTCGGGCGCATCCCTGAATGACTGATCGTCGTTTATCGCCGAAGGGGGCGAAAGAGGCGGTTGGACGAGCATTTTTTTGACCATTGCTAAGAATGGAAATTATTTGCGCACAATCCTATACGATATGAAGGCATATGTATAGCTTTGCGTCATAGAACGTAATAGTATACAAGCCGTTAGGTTGTGTCTGTGACCCAGTTCACAGAACCGGCATTAACGGTTTCGTCCCAGCAGACTGGCGGCGGCTGCCCGGGCTTCGGGCGTTATCACCTCTCCTGCCAGCATGCGGGCGATTTCCTCTTGCTGCTGGTTTTGGTCGAGAACGGAGACGGTGGTTGCGGTCGCTCCCGCCACGGTCGCTCCCTTGGCGACGCGGTAGTGGTGTCCGCCCCGGGCCGCCACTTGCGGCGAATGAGTTACCACCAACACCTGTAGATTTGCGCCCAACCGTTCCAGACGCTCGCCGACGGAAGCGGCGACCGCCCCGCCGATGCCGGAATCGACCTCGTCGAAAACGATGGTCGGGATTGGGGATTGTCCGGCCAGAATCACCTTCAACGCCAGCATGAACCGCGACAATTCCCCGCCGGACGCCACCTTGGCCAAGGGGGCCAGCGGCGAACCAGGATTGGTCGACACCAGGAATTGAATGCGTTCCATTCCCGTCTCGCCCCATTCCGGCTCTTCCAAGACGGAAATTTGCGTGACGAAGCGCGCCTGTTCCAGCTTCAGGGGGGGCAGTTCCTCCGCGACGGCGCGATCCAGACCAGACGCGGCTTCGGTGCGCGCTTTCGACAGGGCTTGCGCCCGTTCCGCGTAGACGGCGCGCGCCGCTTGTTCGGCCTTGGCCAATCGCGCCAAATCGCCGCCTCCTCCGGACAACAGGGAAAGACGGTCGTTAAGGTCGTCGCGCAAAGCGGCTAGCCCGTCCGCTTCGACTTGGTGCTTGCGGGCCATGGCGCGGATGGCGAACAATCGTTCCTCGACCCGCTCCAGGGCTTGGGGGTCCAAGGGCAGATCCGCCGAAATCCGTTCCAGGCCTCCGGTCGCCTCGGCCACTTCGACGGCGGCGCGGTCAAGGGCGGCGATGACCGGATCGAACCGCCCTTCGGCTTTGTCGGCCACTCGTTCCAAGGCGCGGCTGGCCGCCCGCAAAGACGTTTCGACGGCTCCTTGCCGGGTCAAGGCCTCGATGGCCGCATTCATCGAATCCACCAGCTTTTCACCCTGCATCAGCATGGCGCGGCGTTGGGCGAGGACGTCGTGTTCGCCCGGCTTGGCCGCCAAGGCTTCCAATTCCTGGAAGGCGGATCGCAGCGCCTCTTCCTCGGCGCGGGCGGAGCTAAGCCGGGTTTCCGCCTGACGCTTGGCTCGGGTGGCGTCCTGCCACGCGCTCCATGCGTCACGGACGGATGCGATCAAGGGCGCCAGCGCGCCATGACAGTCGAGTACGGCGCCGTGATTGGCCGGGTCCATCAACCCGTGGCTTTCGAATTGGCCATGGATTTCCACCAGACTATCGCCCGCCTGCCGCAGTAAACCGACCGAGACCGGTTGATCGTTGATGAACGCCTTGGAACGTCCGTCGCCGCCGACCACGCGGCGGAAGATCAACTCCTGGTCGGAGCCGTCAAGATCCTGATCTTTCAGCAACCGCCGCGACGGGTGGTCGGCGGGAGGGTCGAATACGGCGGAAACGGACAGCTGCGCGGCCCCGCCGCGGATAAGCCCCGCATCGGCGCGCGCGCCCAAGACCAGCCCCAGCGAATCAAGCAAGATGGACTTTCCCGCCCCGGTTTCACCGGTGAAGACGGACAATCCGGAAGCAAAGGAAAGTTCCAGCCGCTCGATCAAGACCACATCGCGAATCGACAGCGAAACCAGCATCTCTTACCACAGCCAACTAAACCAGCCGCTCGATTTGTCCTTGCCCTTCTTGGATGAATCCGGGGGGGGCAGGCTGGCGGAGCGTCCTTTGGTCAAAAGGTCGTAGGTATCTTTATACCAGTCGCTGCCCGGGAAGTTATATCCCAATACGGCGGCGGTTTTCTTTGCGTCGTCGATCATGCCCAGCGCCACATAAATCTCGACCTGTCGGTGCAGGGCCTCCGGGGCGTGGGTCGTGGTTTGAAATTGGGCGGTCACCACCTTGAAACGCTTCAGCGCCGCCAGGAATTGCCCGCGATTTTGGTAGTACCGACCGATCGCCATTTCCTTGCCCGCCAAATGGTCGCGGGTCAGATCGACCTTCATGCGGGCGTCGCGGGCGTATTTGCTGGTGGGGAACCGGTCCACCACCTCTTGCAGCGCGGCCAGGGCTCGTTCGGTGATCCGCTGGTCGCGGCCCACGTCGACGATTTGTTCGTAGTAACAAAGCCCCTTGAGGTAATAGGCGTAGGGAGCGTCGCGATTGCCGGGGTGCAGTTGGATGAACCGGTCCAACAACGCCAGCGCGTCGTCGTATTTGTTCTTCTCGTACTGAGAATAGGCCCCCATCAACTGCGCCTTGGTCGCCCACAACGAATAGGGATGCTGCCGCTCCACTTCGTCGAACAGCTTCGCCGCGTCCTCATATTCCCCAATGTCGATTTGATTCATTGCGTCGTTGTACAAATCCTCGACCGAGCGTTCCCTTTGGGGATCAGCCCTTTCGGCGCACGACGCCAGCAGGATCAGCGCAACGCATATAACGGCGGGCCGGGCGTAACGCCGGAAACTGGAACAAAGAATCATGCGGGCGAGCATTCGAGAAAAAAGCCAAAACGATCAACAAGGCGGGACTATATCACGCACGCAGCAAGAAGCGTAAGAGGGGATTAGCGACCGCCTGCGGCCAGAGCCTTTTCGGCCGCGACCGGCACGGGCGGCTGTGCAAAAGCCGAAACGTCCGACCATTGCCATGCGGAACTGTCGGCAAACAAAGTCCGCAACAGACGGTTGTTAAGGGCGTGGCCGGAACGGACGCCATGGAAGTGGCCAAGAATGGGGCCGCCCGCCAGATAGAGGTCGCCGACCGCGTCCAGGATTTTATGACGGACGAATTCGTCGCCGTACCTCAGCCCGTCGTCGTTAAGCACCTTCGACCCGGTAGCGTCGATAACAACGGCATTGTCCAGCGAACCGCCGCGGGCTAGCCCCGCTTGACGAAGCTGTGCGACCTCATGTTCGAACCCGAAGGTTCTGGCGCGGGAAATATCGCTCTTGAAGGTGCCCCTGCCGAGATTGATGAACAAATCCTGACGGGCGACGGCTTGGCTGTTGAAGTCGATTTCGAACCGCACCGAAAACCCCGGCGACGGCGTAAGCGAAACAACCCGGTCGCCGTCCTTGACGCTGATGCGCTTGTTGATCCGGATGGCCCGCTTCGGCGCGGACTGTTCCACGGTTCCGGCGCATTCGATTAAAAACAGGAACGGGGCGGCGGAACCGTCCATGACCGGGACTTCCGCGCCGCCGATTTCGATCAGGCAATTGTCAATGCCCGCACCGGCGAAGGCGCTCAGCAGATGTTCGACGGTGCCGATGACGACGCCGTTCTCGCCGGCCAGCGACGTGTTGAGGCGGGTGTCGCCCACATGCGACCACAGGGCGGGTATCTCGGCGCCCATCCCGGAAATGTCGGTGCGGCGGAAACGGATGCCGGTGTTGACTTCGGCGGGGTGAAGAGTCATGCAAACGCGGGACCCTGAATGTAAACCGATCCCGGAGCAGCCGATGCTGGATTTCAAGGTGCGCTGACGCAATGGGTTCGATGGGACTACTGCTGACACGGTGGCGTTCACGAGATCATCTCTCCATTCAGAACCGGACTTTCGACCTTCCGACAGTCTGGTTCTAGCAGCCCATGCGCACATCGGCAAATCAAGGATTGTTTCCAATTGTTACCGAAAGAACAGCCCGGATTCGTCAACAGTTTGTTAAAATGTTTATGAAATTCCACAAGACCTTGCTGATGGGACGAAAATTGCGGCGGCATCGGGAAACGCCCGGCATGCGGGGAGACGGCGCTCTTATCGGCGCGGTCTGGATGGTAAAGGGGGGTCCGCCAACTTTGTTAAATTGCCGGACCCAAGGATAAACAGCGTGGTATCGATTCGTCGTTAGTTTGCTTGTCTGCGCAGGAAGGCGGGTATGTCCAGATCGTCGCCATGAGCGGCTACCGTAGGTTCGCGCCGTGCTTCCATTCCTCCCCCGAAACGACCAGGGGCTTCCTGCGCCGGTGCGCGGGCGGGAGGCTCCGGAGCGCGGGCCGGTTCGGTTCCTTTGGTTTGACGGCGCAGGCGATCGAAGAAGGATGTCGTTTTACGCGGCTCTTCTTGTTGCGGGTAATGACTGGACTTTTGCGCGATGTCGGTAACGGCCCGGCTTAGCGTTCCCATGTTGTGATCGTCAAGATCGTCGTGGGTGGCGGTGGAGGCGGATCGGTTGAACGTCGGCTCTGTCCGGAAGTCGAATTCCGGAGTTTCCGCGCGATTCAGAGGCGCGGCCATCGTCGAAGGCTGCGGCGCCGACAGCGTCGGGGCGGCGGCGGTCAACGGCGACGGGGCTCCGGAAGAGACGGCGGCCCGCTGCGGCGCAACGGTTTCCAGCGTCGCCGGGCGGACGGCGGGTTGGGCCGGGCCGGTTGGGCGTTGGGGCGCCGCGGCGAAGGCGGCGGTTTGTGCCGGGGCGATCGTCGGAGCCTGGGGTTTGATCACCGATTGCGCCGATGGCACTAGGGGTATCACCGTTGGCTTGGGTTGCTGGGCCGTCGCTTCGGAAGCGATGCCGGTGGCGACCACCGAGACCCGCATCAATCCGTTCAGTTTTTCGTCGAACGTCGAGCCGAAGATGATGTTGGCGTCGCTATCGACTTCCTCGCGGATGCGATTGGCGGCTTCGTCCACTTCGAACAGGGTCATGTCCATGCCGCCGGTGATGTTGATCAGAACGCCCTTGGCGCCCTTCATCGAGGTATCGTCCAGCAACGGGTTGGAAATGGCGGCTTCGGCGGCTTCCAACGCGCGCTTGGCGCCTTCCGCTTCGCCGGTTCCCATCATGGCTTTGCCCATTTCGCTCATCACGCAGCGGATGTCGGCGAAGTCCAGATTGATCAAGCCCGGCATCACCATCAGATCGGTGACGCCGCGAACGCCCGAATGCAGCACGTCGTCGGCCATTTTGAACGCGTCGGCGAAGGTGGTGCGCTCGGTGGCGATGCGGAACAGATTCTGGTTGGGAATGATGATCAGGGTATCGACGATCTTGGACAGTTCCTCGATTCCGGATTCGGCGGTGCGCATGCGATGCGGCCCTTCGAAATGGAACGGCTTCGTCACGACGCCGACGGTCAGAATGCCCATGTCGCGGGCGGCTTGGGCGATAACCGGCGCTGCGCCGGTGCCGGTGCCGCCGCCCATTCCGGCGGTGATGAACACCATGTTGGCGCCGGTCAGCATCGCCGTCAGTTCCTCAAGGCTTTCCTCGGCGGCGGCGCGGCCCACGTCGGGACGCGATCCGGCGCCAAGGCCCTGGGTGGTGGTCAGTCCCAATTGAACGCGGTTTTCCGTGCGCACGCCTTCAAGGGCCTGGGCATCGGTGTTGGCGCAAATGAACTCGACCCCTTCAAGACGGGATTGGATCATGTTGTTGACGGCGTTTCCGCCTGCTCCGCCCACGCCGATAACGGTGATTCGCGGTTTTAATTCAGAAGTCATCCCTGGTAGAAAATTCAATGCCATTTCCCTTACTCCACGCTGTTGGGCTTTGATTTTTGCCCATTGTTGAACTTAAAAATTACTCTTTAACCATCGACCGATCCGTCCCCATTGGGATGAATCGTCATCCTCATCGCGAGACCCTTTCCGCCCCTTCGTAGCCACCCGATGGGTGGTGGCGAACCGGACCAGCCCCGCACACACCGAAAACGCCGGACCTCCGACGGCTTCCGGTAACCCTTGAAATCCCACAGGCCGACCGTGGCGCACCTGCTTGTCTAAAATTCCGGCGGCCAGATCGCGCACGCCCTGCATTTGGCTGGCGCCGCCGGTCAGCACCACCCGCCGTCCGACGGTCTTGTCGAACCCGCACATTTCCAGCCGGGAACGCACCAGTTCCATGGTTTCCTCGATGCGGGGCTGGATGATTTGATTGAGAAGCGAGCGCGGCACCTGATTGCCGGTCCCGGCATCGTCTTCGCCGACCAGGGGCACCTTCAGCATTTCGCGGTCGTCCGACGGCGACGGCAGCGCCGATCCGTACAGGGTCTTCAGACGCTCGGCCTGGGAAACCGGAGTGGAAAGACCGCGGGCGATATCGCTGGTCACGTGAAAACCGCCGATGGGAATCAAATCGGTATGGACCAGTTGCCCGGCCATGAACACGGCCAGCGAGGTGGTGCCGCCGCCCATGTCGATGCAGGTGACGCCCAGTTCGCGTTCGTCTTCGACCAGACAGGCCAGCCCGGCGGCGAACGGCGACACTACACGGGCGCTTACGTCCAAATGGCAGCGGTTGATGACGGTATTCAGGTTGCGGATCGGACCGGTCAAGGCGGCGATGACGTGGATGGCCACGCCCAGCCGGTCGCCGAACATGCCGCGCGGATCGCGGATGCCTTCGTTGCCGTCGATGGTGTAATCCACCGGGATGGCGTGCAGCAATTCGCGTTCGGGGCTTTCATGATGGGCGCGGCCGTGTTCCAGCATGCGGCGCAAATCGGCTTCGTTGATGGCGTGACCGTTCAGCGCGACCTCGACCTTGACGTTGGCCGATGACGGTTGGCCCCCCGAGACGTTGATCACTACCGATTTGATGCGCTGATTGGCCATTTCCTCGGCTGCGTCAACGGCGGCGCGGATGGAATGCTCCAATTCCTCCATGTCGACAACGGCTCCGGCGCGGATGCCGCGGGCAAGCTGGTGGCCGATGCCGGTGATACGGGCGCCGCCGTCATCCTGCCTTTGGGCGATGATGCAGCACACCTTGGTGCTGCCCACGTCAAGAGCCGCTATGGTGTCGCCGCGCATGTCAGCCTCCCTCGCGGTGGGTGGTCGGCGACGTGGCGGTCTGCTCGGGCGCGGTCTTGACCACCATCCGGTCAGACATGCGCAAATCGACCATTTCCACATGACGGCTGGTCAACGACCGGTTTTTTTCCAAATCGGCCAATTGTTTTATGGCCGCTTCCATGCCGTTTTCGGGCAGGCGCGCTTCCAGCCCGTGCGAGGCGTCGTCCAGGCGCAGGTTCCATCTGCGATTGCTGACGCGGATGGCGGCCTTGACCCTGCTTGCGATTTCGGGCTGTTTGTCCAACAGGGCGAACAATTCGGTCGAGGCGACCGGCGCGCCCTCTCCCACGATCATCGGCAGATGCTGGTATCCGTCGATGCTGCCGGGGAACGGATGCCCGTCCTTGTCCACCAGCATGAAGGCACCGTCGTGTTGCCACAACGCGACCGGGCGGCGTTCGCTTAGGATGACCCGCAAGGCGTCCGGCAGGCGGCGTTCCACCGTGGCGGATTGAACCGTGGGGATTTCTTCCAGCCGCGCCTTGGCGTCGCCCAGATCGACGCCTAGAATGGGGGCGTTCCGTTCGGTTCCCAGGGCGCCTAGAATGGCGGAGATTTCGGTGCGGTCGCGGCCGCTGACGCTGATGTCGCTGACCCGGAAACCGGCGTCGGCTGAAACGGCAAGTGCGCCCTCGTAAACACCGCGGACGGTGCGTTGCGGCCATCCCGAGTGCCAGACGACCATGCAGCCGACGACGACGCCGACGGTAGCGACGCCGATGGCGGAGAACTTCTGGACCGGGGTCAGGATCGGCCCCATGAACAGCCGCCGGATTTGTTTGGTCCGTTTGGGAGAAGCCTTTCCGCGCGCCCTGGCGCTGCCAGCGCTTTTGGCACCTGGACTGGAAGCGCTTTTAGAGCTGGCGCCATATGCACTTTTGGAGCTGGCGCCATAAGCACTTTTAGAGTTGGCGCCATATGCGCCGGGGCGATCATCCGGATTGATGACAATGTCCGAGGTGTTCAGAGTCCGCATTTTGCGTTCTCCACCATCCAGCGCACCAGTTCGGGGAAAGATATCCCCTGATGGGCGGCGATTTCGGGGACCAGCGAAGTCGAAGTCATGCCCGGTTGGGTATTGACTTCCAGCACCACGAAAGACGGGGCCTTGCCGGGTTGGGTGTCGTCGTAGCGCAGATCGGTGCGCGACACGCCCCGGCATCCGAGAATACGATGGGCTTCCAACCCCAGGCGGCAGGCTTCCCGGTAGTCGGACGCGGGCAGCGGCGCGGGGAAGATATGCTTCGATCCGCCGGGCGCGTATTTGGCCTCGTAATCGTAAAATCCCCGTTCCGAGGTTATCTCCAATGCGCCCAGGGCTCGGTCGCCCATGACCGCGACGGTGATTTCCCGGCCGGGAACGAACCGTTCCACCAGAACGGTATCGCTGTCGAAAGGCCAAGTTTCCAGCGGTGACGGGGTGTTGTCGCCGGGGCGGACGATGTAAACGCCCACCGACGATCCTTCGTTAAGCGGCTTGACCACGTAGGGGCGGGGAATCGGTTCGCCGGTAAACTTGTTTTTGACCGCAACCATGCCTTGGGCCACCGGCAAGTCGGCCTGGGCGAACAAATGGCGGGCGAACGATTTGTCCATGGCCGCCGCCGAGGCCAGCAGACCGGAATGGGTATAGGGAATTTCCAGCAAATCCAGAATGCCCTGTACGCAGCCGTCTTCTCCCCACCGCCCATGCAGGGCGTTGAAGACCACGTCGGGCTTGCTGGCGACGACGCGGGCGGCGATGTCGGCCGGGTCCCTGCCGACATCCAAGATGGTGACGGCGAAACCGGCTTGCTCCAAGGCTCCGGCGGCGGCGGCGCCCGAGCGCAAGGACACCTCCCGTTCCGCCGAAGCGCCTCCCATCAGGACGGTCACCCGTTTGGTCATGCCCGTTCTCCTATCCGGCGGATTTCCCAATGCAAGGTGAATCCGGTCGCTTTCAGAACGCGCTCGCGCACGTCTTCGCCCAGGTCTTCCAGATCGGCGGCGGTGGCGGTTCCTGTATTGATCAGAAAATTGCAATGTTTCTCGCTGATCATGGCTCCGCCCCGGCGCAATCCCCGGCAGCCCGCCCGGTCGATCAACTCCCAGGCTTTGGCGCCTTCGGGGTTGGCGAAGGTTGATCCTCCGGTTCTGGTGCGGATGGGTTGCGAGGCTTCGCGGCTGTCGCGAATCTGGGCCATGCGCCCAGCGATCTCATCGCGGTCGCCGGTTGGCGCGGCCATGACGGCGCTTAGGAAAATCAAGTCCTCGGGAAGCGACGACTTGCGATAGCCGAAACCGAAGTCTTGGTTGGTCAAGGTGCGAACAACTCCCGAACGGTCGATGGCGGTGGCCGAAATCAAAACGTCCTTGAGTTCGCGTCCATAGGCACCCGCGTTCATGCGCAGGGCGCCGCCGATGGTGCCCGGAATGCCGCTTAGGAATTCCAGTCCGGCGCGCGATTGCCCCAGGGCGGCTTGGGCGACGGTGGAGTCCAAGGCGGCGGCGCTGGTCTCCACGGTTTGCTCGCCGAAGGACAGATGATTGAAATCGCCGCCCAGGCGGATGACGACGCCGCGCACTCCGCCGTCCCGGATCAACAGATTGGAGCCGACGCCGATCGCCGTTACCGGGATGTCCACGGGAAGATTCGCCAGGAAAAAGCTTAAATCGCTTTCATCGGCGGGACGGAACACCATATCCGCCGGGCCGCCCACCCGGAACCAAGTGAACGCGCTCATCGGCGCATTCACCTGCAACCGTCCCCTGACGGCGGGCAACGCCTCGATCCAGTCCGTCGATATCCGGCGAGCGGCGTTCATCGCGTCAGCGCCTCCAACTCGGCGGGCAGGGCGTTCGCCCAGGCCGTGATGTTGCCCGCGCCCAGACAGACCACCATATCGCCCGGCTTGCCCACTTGGTCGATCAACCGGGCCAGGGACTTGGCGTCGGGCAGGGGCAAGACGTGGCGGTGGCCGTGCTCTTGCAGGCCCTTGACCAGGGCGTCGCGGTTCGCTCCCTCGACGGGCGCTTCCCCGGCGGCGTAAACATCGGCGACGATTACCGTGTCGGCATCGTTGAAGCAGGTGCAGAATTGGTCGAACAGGCTGGACAGGCGCGTATAGCGATGGGGCTGCACCACGGCGATGACGTTGCCGTGACCGGCCGAGCGGGCGGCCTTCAGGACCGCCGCGATTTCCACGGGATGATGGCCGTAATCGTCGATGACGGTGATGCCCTTGGCCTCGCCAGTGCGGGTGAACCGACGCTTGACTCCGGCGAAACTTCCCAGCGCCTTGCGGATGACCTGTTCGGTCAGGTTCAGTTCCGCGGCGATGGCTACCACCGCCAGCGAATTCTGGACGTTGTGTTCGCCCCACATGGGCAGCGTCAGGCCGTGAATGATCTTGTGGGCGCCGCTGATCCGGTCGGCGATCACCACGTCGTAGGTGGCCCCGTCATTGCCGAAACGGACATTGATGGCGCGGACCAGGGCTTGCGGGCTGAACCCGTAGGTGACGATCTTGCGGTCCAGCACCTTGGGAATCAAAGCCTGCACTTCCGGATGGTCGATGCACAGGCAGGCGAAACCGTAAAACGGAATGTTCTCGACGAAGGTGCGGAAGGCGTCGCGCAGCTTGTCGAAGGTGCCGTAGTGATCCATATGCTCGGGGTCGATGTTGGTGACCACCACCACCGAGGACGGCAGCTTGGTAAAGGTTCCGTCGGACTCGTCGGCCTCGACCACGATCCATTCCGAAGCGCCCAATCTGGCGTTGGTGCCATAAGCGTTGATGATGCCGCCGTTGATGATGGTCGGGTCCAGATTGGCGGTGTCCAGCAAGGTGGCGATCATCGAGGTCGTCGTGGTCTTGCCGTGGGTTCCGCCGATGGCGATGGCGGTTTTAAGCCGCATCAGTTCGGCCAGCATTTCGGCGCGGCGGACCACCGGGACCAGGGTGGCGCGGGCGGTGACCAGTTCGGGGTTGTCCGCCTTGACCGCCGACGACACCACCACAACGCGGGCGTCGCCCAGATTCTCGGCCTTGTGGCCGATGGCGACGGCGATGCCCTTGGCTCGCAACCGCTCGACGTTGGCGCTTTCGGCGATGTCGGATCCTTGCACCTTGTAGCCCAGATTGTGCAGGATTTCGGCGATGCCCGACATGCCGATACCGCCGATGCCGACGAAGTGAATGGTTCCGATGGTCAGGGGCATGGTGGTCATGATGGATCTTTCACAACAAGGGGGACCAAATCCGCCAAACGCTCGGCGGCGTCGAGGCGTCCGAAGGCGCGGGACTTTTCGGCGGCCTTGATCAAGACGTCGCCAAGCATGAATAACGACGCCAGAAGAATGGACAGGGTGATCCCGGTGAATTGATCTTGCGAAATGGGCCAAGCGCCGCCCGCATGTTCCAACGCCCTGGCGTTGGCGGTCTGGTGATCGTCGGTGGCGAATTTATAGGGCACCAGAACGGCGGGTCGCCCCACGGCGGTCAATTCGGCCACGGTGGACGAGCCCGAGCGGGTGATCACCAGATGGGCTTGGCTCAGGCGTTCGGGAACGTCGGTGAAGAAGCTGGCCAGCGTCGCCTTGACCCCGCATCCTTCATAGGCGGCGCGAACCTCGTCCAAATCCTCGGGACGGCACTGCTGGCTGATTTCCAAGCGCTCCCGAAGGTACAGCGACAATTGGCCGACCGCTTCGGGAACGACCTGGGACAGGATGCGGGCGCCTTGACTGCCGCCCAGCACCAGCACGCGGATCGGTCCGCTTTCGCCCGGAGGGGCGTAGGGAGCGCCGCTGACGGCGGCAATGGCCGGGCGAACCGGCATGCCGGTCAAAACGATGCGGGACTTGGCCGCCGCTGGAACTTTCTCGACGCGGTCGTATGAGGTGGCGATTTTGTCGGCTCGGGCCGCCAGCAAACGGTTGGCGAGACCCAGAACGGCGTTTTGTTCGTGCAGGATGGTGGGAATGCCCAGCAAGGAAGCGGCGGCCACGGCGGGGAAAGAGGCATAGCCCCCGAACCCGATCACGGCGCTGGGTTTCAACCGGGACAGCAACCGCAGGGATTGCGCGACGCCCAGGATAATTTCACCGAATGCGGCGATCTTGGTCAGTAGGGTTTTTCCGGCGATGCCGCCCGCGAAAATGCGATGGGTCGGCACGCTGCCCAAGGTGCCGCCATAGGTTTGGCCGCGGCCGTCGGTGATCAGCTCGATCCGGTAATTGCGGTTCAGCAAAACCGTGGCCAGCGCCTCGGCCGGGAACACATGTCCGCCGGTGCCGCCCGCCGCCAGGATGATAAGTTGTCCGGTCATGCGTCCAACTCCTCGGTGCCGTAGCGTTTGCGGGTCAAGGCCAGCATCATGCCCATGCCCAGGGCCAGCGCCAGCATGGACGACCCGCCGTAAGAGATGAACGGCAGGGTCATGCCCTTCGCCGGCATCAGCCGCAAGGTGGTGGCCATGTTGATGATGGATTGCAGGCCGAACTGAACCAGAAGCCCCGATCCGGCCAGCACCACGAACAGATTGTCTTCGCTCATCAGGCGGGCCATGCCGCGCACCACGACCAGGGCGAACAGGAACACCACGCCCAGGCAGAGCAAAACGCCGAATTCCTCGGCGGCCACCGCCATGATGAAATCGGTGTGAGCGTCGGGCAGGACCAGCTTGACGTGCCCCTCGCCGGGGCCGGTGCCGAAAATACCGCCGTGATGAAAGGCGTTCAGCGCGGTGCTGACCTGATAGGCGTCGCCGCCTTGCGGGTCCAGGAACCGGGCGACGCGGGCTTGGACATGCGGGAACACGGCATAGGCGGCGACGCCGCCCGCCACGCCCATGACCATCAGCCCCATCACCAGGATCATCGGCAATCCGGCCAAAAAGAACTCCGCCCCCCAAATGGCCGAGACGATCAGGGTTTGGCCGACATCGGGTTCGGCCAGCAGCAGCAGCGCGGTCACCGCGTAAAGGCCCGTGGCGATCGCGCGGCCGGGAAAGCCCGGTTCAAGGCGGGCGGCGGAAAACATCCAAGCGGCGACCACGGCGAAGGCGGGCTTGACGAATTCCGACGGTTGCAGGGTCAGGCCGCCCAGGGACAGCCACCGGGTCGCGCCCTTGACCTCGGCTCCCAGGAACAAGACGGCGGTCAGCAACACCAGCGCTCCCAGCATGCCGACGGTCGCCAACCGTCGGATGTGTCGGGGTGACAGCAACGAAACGCCGATCATGATCGCCACCGAGGGCGGCAGGAAAATGAACTGGCGACGGACGAAGTGGTAGGAATCCACGCCGATGCGTTCGGCCACGGCGGGGCTGGCGGCCATGGTCAGCAGCATGCCGATGCCCACCAGCAGCAGCAGGGCGGCAAGCGTGATGCGGTCCACGGTCCACCACCACCGTCCGAGCACCGAGGTATCCGTGCGTCCGAAGGTCATGCCGCCCCCTGTGAATGAAGCACGAGCGAACGGAATACGTCGCCGCGATGCTCGAAACTGGTGAATTGATCCCACGAGGCGCACGCGGGCGATAGCAGCACCACCGCTCCCGACCCGGCGGCCAGGGCGTCGCGGGTTGCCGAAGCGACCGCCTTATCCAGCGTGCCGCACTGGGTATAAGGAACCTGATCGCCCAAAGTCGCGGCGAATTCCGACGCGGCCTCGCCGATCAGGTAGGCGCGGGCGATGCGGGGGAAATAGCCGGTCAAGGCGGTGATGCCGCCTTCCTTGGCCTGACCGCCCAAAATCCAGAAAATGTTTTCGTAACAGGCCAAAGCCTTGGCGACGGCGTCGGCGTTGGTCGCCTTGGAGTCGTTGATGAACAGCACGCCGTTGCGTTCGGCGATCAGTTCCTGGCGATGTTGAAGACCGGGATAAGAGCCGATGGCCGAAGCCGCGGCTGCCGACGGTATGCCGTCGGTGCGGGCCATGGCGAAGGCGGCGGCGGCGTTCTGCCAATTGTGGCGGCCGGGCAGGCGGCGGATTTTGGTCAGGTCCAAAACCGGTTCGCCGTTTTCCAGCAACAAGCCGTCGGGGACGGATATTCCCTTTTGCAGGCGTTTTTGCGTCGAAATCCGCACGACGGCGATTCCTTGGGACTGAAGTCGGTCGGCGATGTCCGCGCCGTATTCGTCATCGATTCCGATCACCGCCGTTCCATCGGGGGACAGCTTGTCGAACAGTCGGCGTTTGGCGGCGACGTAGCCATTCAACCCGCCGTGGCGGCCCAGGTGGTCTGGAGTGATGTTGAGCAGCACCCCGGCATGGATCTTCAACGAGGGACACAGTTCCAGTTGATAGGAGCTGAGTTCCAGCACATAGCGGCCGTCGTCGTTCAGATCGGGCAAAGCCAGGGCGGCGGTGCCCAGATTGCCTCCGGCGGCGACGGTGCGTCCCGATTTTTCCAGCACATGGGCCAGCAGCGTGGTGGTGGTCGACTTGCCGTTGGTACCGGTCACCGCCAGAATGCGGTTGCGCGGTTTGGCGCGGGCCAGCAAATCGATGTCGCAAACCAGGGGGACGCCCGCTTCCTTGGCGGCGACGGCGATGGGATGCGGTTTGGGATAGGTGTGGGGAATGCCGGGACTCCACACCATCAAATCGAAACCGCCGATACCCGCATCGACGGGATTGAGAACTTTCAAGTCCTTGGCCTCGGCGCGGGTCTTCTCGTTGTCGTCCCACACGGATACTTCGACGCCGCTGGCCGACAAGGCGGAAGCCGTCGCGGTTCCGGACTTGCCTAGGCCGACCACGCTGACTTTCTTACCGCTCAGGAAGGGGGTCTTGATCATGCCGTCCTCACCGCAGTTTCAACGTGGACAGACCGGCCAGCGCCAGAATTCCGGCGATGATCCAGAAACGAATGACGACGGTGGGTTCGGCCCAACCCTTTTTCTCGAAATGATGATGCAGCGGGGCCATGCGGAACACCCGCTTGCCGGTCAGCTTGAACGAAGCCACCTGAACGATCACCGAAACGGTTTCCAGCACGAACAGTCCGCCGACGATGGACAGCACCAACTCGTGCTTGGTGACGATGGAAATGGCCCCCAGCGCGCCGCCCAGGGCCAGCGAACCGGTATCGCCCATGAACACCATGGCCGGGGGGGCGTTGAACCACAGGAAGCCCAGACCGGCTCCGACCAGGGCGCCGCAGAACACCGCCAGTTCGCCCGAACCGGCCACGTAGTGGATTTGCAGATAGTTGGCGAACACGGCGTGGCCGACCAGATAGGAAATGATGGCGAACACCATGGCGGCGATCATCACCGGCACGATGGCCAGACCGTCCAAGCCGTCGGTCAGATTGACGGCGTTGCTGGAGCCGACAATCACGAACATGGCGAAGGGGACGTACAGCCAGCCCAGTTGAATCAGTACATGCTTGAAAAACGGAACGGCCAAGGCGCCGGTCAGCGGATCGGGTTGCAGAACCATGGTTCCCCATGCGGCCGCCAAGGCGATGCTCAGTTGTCCCAGCAGTTTAAGTTTGCCCGGCAACCCTTTGGTATTCCTTTTGGAAACCTTCAGGAAGTCGTCCAGGAATCCGATCAGTCCATAGCCCAAGGTGACCAGCAGGACGATCCACACGTACCGGTCCCGCAAATCGGCCCACAACAAGGTGGAAACGGTCAAGGCCGACAGGATCAGGAAGCCGCCCATGGTGGGAGTGCCCTTTTTGGTCAGCAGATGGGATTCCGGCCCATCGGTACGGATGGGTTGGCCTTGCTTTTGCCACCGCCTAAGCCAGTTGATCAGGCCCGGACCGATGACGAAAGCCACCAGCAAGGCGGTCATCACCGCGCCGCCCGCACGGAAGGTCAGATACTTGAACAGGTTGAACGGCCCGAATTCGTCAGCCAGCGGGTAAAGAAGATTATAAAGCACCGCGCCCCTCCTTTGATCCGCGCAGGGTTTCAACGACCCGGGACATGCGGCTGCCCGCCGAGCCCTTGACCATGACCACGTCCCCTTTTCGAAGTGCGTTTAGCAGCGGAGCGGCGACGGCATCCGAGGAATCGGCATGCGCTCCTTGTCTGCCGGGGGCCAAAGCCCGGTGCAGCGACGCCATCAGCGGTCCGGCGGTGAAAACCAGATCAATGTTCCACAAAGCGACGGACTCGGCCAATTGGGCATGAAGCTCCGGCGAGCGTTCGCCCAGTTCCAGCATGTCGCCCAAAACGGCGATGCGTCTGGCCCCGGCTGCCGGTTTGCTTGCGCCCAGCGTGGCCAGCGCCGCCTTCATCGAAGCCGGGCTGGCGTTGTAACTTTCGTCGATGACCTCGATACCGCCGCCGGTGACGAAGCGGCTGCCGCGCCCCTTGGGCGGGGTCAGGGCGGCCAGGGACTTGGCTGCGCGGACGGGGTCGCCGCCCAAAGCTTCGACCGCCAGCAAGACGGCCAAAGAATTAAGCGCCCAATGGCGGCCCACCGCGCCCAATTCGTAGGCGATCGGGGTGTCGCCCAGCAGGGCCAGCACCGACGTGGATTGGGCGTTCAGGTCGAAATCCAACAGCCGGGCGTGGGCTTCGATGTGGCTGCCGAACGAGAAAATCCGATTGATTCCGGCATCTTTGGCTTTTTGGCGCAGCCGGGCGAAATGCGGATTGTCACGGGGAAGAATGGCGACGCCGCCCGGTTCCACTCCCAGAAAGATTTCCGCCTTGGCGTCGGCGATGGCGGCGGTATCGGCGAAAAATTCCGAATGGGCCATTTCGATGGCGGTGACGATTGCCGCATGGGGTCGGACCATGCGAACGAGCGGCGTCAGTTCGCCCGGGTGGTTCATGCCCAGTTCGAACACGCCGTAAACGGTGTCGCGCGGCATCCGCGCCAGCGACAGCGGCGCGCCCAATTGATTGTTGAGATTGCCCAGGGTGGCGTGGGTAGCGGCCTGTTCGCCCAAGGTCAGTCGCAGCATGTCCTTGGTGCCGGTCTTGCCCACCGATCCGGTGACGGCGACGATCTTGGCGGTGCTGCGGGCGCGGGCGGCGAGGCCCAATTGCTCCAGCCCCGCGGCGGTGTCGCCGACCTTGATCCAGGGGCCGTTGGTATTGACCGGCGCGTGAACCATGGCTGCCGCCGCTCCGGACTTGAAAGCGTTGTCCACATGGTCATGGCCGTCATGGTTGGGACCCGCCAGGGCGATGAACAAATCGCCGGGAGTCAGGGTGCGGCTGTCGATGGACACGCCGGTGGCGTTCCAATGATTGCGGTTTGGGGTGCCGTGGGTGGCGGCGATCACGTCGTCGAAGGTCCACAACGGGGCGTTGGTCATGATTGCCCCCCGTCGATTGCGGCCACGGCCAGACGCGCTTGTTCGGCGTCGTCGAACGGCAACACCGTCGATCCCACGATCTGGCCGCGTTCGTGGCCCTTGCCCGCCAGCACCAGCACGTCGCCCGATTTCAGAGCGGCGATGGCGGCGCGGATGGCTTGACCGCGTTCGCCGATTTCGATCGCCCTCGGCGCGGTCTCGAGAATGGCGTCACGAATCAGTTTGGGGTCTTCGCTTCTGGGGTTGTCGTCGGTGACGTAAACCAAGTCGGCCAGCTTTTGCGCGATGGCTCCCATTTGCGGACGCTTGCCGGGATCGCGATCGCCGCCGCAGCCGAACAGGCAGACCAAGCGGCCTTTGCCGCCGACATGGGGACGCAAGGCGTTAAGCACCGTTTCCAGCGCGTCGGGAGTGTGGGCGTAATCCACGTAGATGGCGGCGCCGTTTTGGCGCCCGGTCACTTTTTGCAGCCGTCCGGGCACGCCGGTCAATCGGCTCAGTTGGGCGGCGGCGGCTTGAGGATCGGCTCCCGAGGCGATGACCAGACCCAGCGCGGCCAAGGCGTTGTGGGCCTGGAACGTCCCCGCCAGCGGCAACGGGATATCCATCCGGTTTCCCATGATCTCAAGGGTCAGTTCCTGGCCATGGGCCAACGGTTTCGCCGCCACGAGACGCAGCTCCGCGCCGTTTCGTCCATAGGTCAGCACCGTCAATCCGCGTTGTTGGGCGATGGCGATGAAATCCTGGCTTTGCGGCTGGTCGGCGTTGATCACGGCGGCTCCGTCCAGGGGCAGCAATTCGGCGAACAACCGTTGTTTGGCCCGGCCGTAGGCTTCCATGTTGCCGTGATAGTCCAGATGGTCGCGGGTCAGATTGGTGAAGGCGGCCGCTTTCAACGCGACGCCGTCCAGGCGGTATTGGGACAGGCCGTGGCTGGACGCCTCGATGCAGGCGTGGTCGACACCCATATTCGCCAGCGTTTTCAGATTGGCGTGCAGGGTTTCCGGGTCGGGGGTGGTCAGTCCGCCTTGATTGTCCCACCCGGGCGCGATAATTCCGAGCGTGCCGATCGAGGCGGCCTTGTACCCCAAGCCGGTCCAAATCTGGCGGGCGAAATCGGCGGTCGAGGTTTTGCCGTTGGTGCCGGTAACAGCGACCATGACGGCGGGCTGAGCGCCGTAAAAGGCGGCCGCCATCAGGGCGAAGCGGCGGCGGGGATTGTCGTCTTCGATCAGGCGGGCGGTGGCCGTTTGGGGCAAGGACGTGCCGGACGCGGCCAGGACCGCGCCCGCGCCCGATTGCAACGCCTGGGGAATGAAGGCGCGGCCGTCGGAATTGGCGCCGGGCAAGGCGGCGAACAGGAAACCCGGCCGCACCTTACGCGAATCGCAGGTTAGCCCGGCGATGTTAAGATCGCCGGGCAATGCGTTGATCGCGCTATATTTACTGGGCTGCGGCAACATTGCGCCTCCCAGGCGGTGCTTGTTGAGACTGCAATTGCGGCTCCATGCCGGCCAGCGGAGCGATGGCGGCGATGATGCGTTTCACCGCCGGAGCGGCAACCCAACCGCCGGTGATGAAGCCGTGGCTTTCGGTGGTGCCTTGCGGCTCGTCGACCATTACCAGAACGCAATAGCGCGGATCGTTGGTGGGGAATTCGGCGATGAACGATGCCAATACCGATTTTCTGGCATAGCCGCCGTGCGCGGCCTTTTCCGCCGTGCCGGTTTTGCCGCCGACGTCGTAACCGGGAACATCGGCGTTTTTGCCGGTTCCCGATTCAACCACTTCACGCATCAGTTGGCGCAAGGCGCCGGAGGTCTTGGCCTTCTCGATGCGTTCGCCCGGCCGTTCGCCGGGAGCGGGCTGGTCCGCCGTCAATAACGTGGGCTGGCGGAATTCGCCGCCGTTGATCAGGGCGGTGACGCCCGTGATAAGGTGAAGCGGCGTGACCGACAGGCCGTGGCCGAAGGCGATGGTGATGGTATTGATTTCCCTCCACGGATTGGGAACTTGCGGCGATCCCACTTCCGGCAGTTCGATGGACAAGGGCGTCAGCATCCCAGCCTTGGACAGGAAAGCGCGTTGATTGCTGGTGCCCAATTCCATGGCCATGCGCGCGGCTCCGATATTGGACGAATGAATCAATATTTCGGCGACGGTCAGCCAGCGTTTTTCGGGATGGTCGTCATGAATCACCGCGTTGTAGACGTGCAGCGGAGCCGTGGCGTCGTAGGTCGATATGGGAGTGGCGGAACCATAATCCAAGGCCGCCGCGGTGTTGAACAGCTTGAACGTCGACCCCATTTCGTACAGGCCCTTGGTGGCGCGATTGAACATGCTGGTGTCGGTGGCGGGCGGCGGGTCGTTGGGATCGAAATCGGGCAGACTGACCATGGACAGCACTTCCGAGGTCTTGACGTCCATGATCATGCCGACGCCGCCGATGGCGTTGAAGTCGCTGATCGCCTTGGACACCTCGTTGCGGACGATGGTCTGCATGCGGACGTCCAGGGACAGACGCAAGGGCGCGCGGTCGTCGGTCAGACGCTGGTCGAATTTCTTTTCGATGCCGGAAACGCCTTTGTTGTCGACGTCGGTCATGCCGACCACATGGGCGATCAAAGATCCGTGCGGGTAAACTCTTCGTTCACCTTTTTCGAAATATAGTCCAGGAATACCCAAAGCATTTACGTCGTATTCTTGGCGCGGAGTAAGATTGCGGCGCAAATAGGCGAAGGCCTTGGACGAAGACAGCTTGGCCTGGGTTTCGTCCACGTCCAGATCGGGCAGAATCGTCGCCAGCTTTTCGGCGGCGTCCTGGGTATCCAGCAACTCGGATGTTTTGGCGTACAAGGAAACGGTGGGCAGGCTGGTCGCCAGCACCACGCCGTTGCGGTCGACGATGTCGGCCCGGATCTTTTCTTCGTTTGGAACGGCGCTGGCCTGCGGCGCGGATTTGGCGTCGGGGCTGTGCTCGATCACAGACACGTCCAGCATCCGCACGGCGATGCCGCCATAGGCGGCGATGAAGGCGATGGCCGCGATCAGCAAGCGTCCCCGCCCGGTTTCCAAGGCGCGGGATTTCACGCCGTCCAACTTGACGGCGGTTTGGCCGGTTTGGAAATCCTCGCTGGGATGAAAATCGGGGGTGGAGCGTCTACCAATGAACAGTGTCATCGCGCCTCCCCTGGCGTTGAGACCATGGCGAGTCCGGTTCCGCCCGCGATGCGCGGATGCTGAACCGTAGGTTGGGGATGGGCGGGGGCGGGCAAAGCCGTCGCGCTTAGGGAAACGGTCGGAGCGGACGGTCTGGCGGCCGCCAATTGGGTTTGCCCGCTCGATGCCGACGGTTGGGCGTTTAGCGTATTGAGGGTTGCCAGTTGGGTCGGTCCCATCTGCTTCATGCCCAAATGGCGCTGGGCCAAGTCGCGCAGCCGCGCCGGATCGTTCAGAAAGCTCCACTCGGCGTTCAAGACGTGGATGTCTTCTTGACCCCTGACGATGTCGTGATTGACCGAAGCCAACCTGGTTTCCAATTCCTTGACCTCGTGTTTGACCAGGAACAGGACGGCGCCCAAGAAGCCTGCGAAGCAGGTCCACAGAATGGTTCTGGTCAGACTGCGCTTCATGGCCGACTTCCGTGATAATAGGGGCGGGAAAGGGGAGGGGCGGCCGTGCGCACGGCACAGCGGAGATGGGCGGAACGGGATCTTGGGTTCTTCAGCAGTTCGTCGAAACCCGCGACGATGGGCTTGCGGGTGACCGAGGTGAAGCTGGGCGGCGGTTCCTTGGCCGCAGCGACCGGAATGTGCCTGGAAGGATGCGCCGCTCCGCCCGATCGCGACTTCAAGAAGTCCTTGACGATGCGGTCTTCCAGGGAGTGGAAGGTTACCACAGCCAAGCGGCCGCCGCGCCTCAACATCAGTTCGGCCGCCTCCAGCCCCCGTTCCAATTCGGACAATTCGTCGTTCACGGCAATGCGCAGGGCTTGAAAGGTCCGCGTCGCCGGGTCGATGCCGTCTTTGCTTCTGGGCACGACGGAGCGCACGGTCTCGGCCAAATCGCCGGTGGTCGAGAACGGCGTTTGCTTGCGCCGCTCGACGATGGCCCGCGCAACCTTGCGGGCGTGATGCTCTTCGCCGTAGTGGAAGATGATGTTGGCTAAATGAGTTTCACTGGCGGTGTTGACCAGATCGGCGGCGCTGTTGCCTTGGCAATCCATGCGCATATCCAAGGGGCCATCCTTGGCGAATGAAAAGCCGCGTTCGGCCTGATCGATCTGCATCGACGAAACACCGATGTCCAAGGCGATGCCGTCCACCTGTTCGACACCCATCAGTTTCAATTTGGTGGTCATCGTTCCGAAGCAGCCCTGAAGCATGATTAAACGGCCACCCCACTGTTTGGCCATTTCCTGTCCGCGCGCGAAGGCGGTCGGGTCGCGGTCGATGGCGATAACCTGGCAATCGGCTTTTTCAAGAAGAGCGCGGGTATAGCCGCCGCCGCCGAAGGTTCCGTCGACAAGGATTTCATCGTTCTTGGGGGCGAGCGCGGCGACGACCTCGTTCAGCATGACGGGGAAATGATCTTGGGCGGTTCCGGTCATGGTCCGCCTCCGTTGCCGGGACGGGAAGCGGGCGACAGACGCAAGGTGGGGGGCGATTTCCGGGCGCGGTCGCGGATATCGGCCAACAGCGCGTCATGGGCGCCGGGTTCCCAAATTTGAAAGGTCTGGCCCTTGCCGACGAAGGCGGCGCTTTCACCGATGTTCGCATGGGCCAGCAAATCCTCGGGCACCAGGATGCGGCCTTCGGGGTCCCAGGGCAGTTGGCGGGAATCGGCGAAGATCAATGACGAGATTTCTTCATGTTCGGGGCTGAACGCGGCCAGTTCCTGGGCGCTGTCGGAAAGGCGCTGCATGTAATCCATGCCGCATCCTTCGATGCAGGGAAGTGTGAAGCTTCGATAAAGGACGACACCGGAAAAATTTTGGCCGGAAAGGGTCGAGCGGAACTGGGCAGGGACGGATACCCGTCCCTTCCGGTCAACTTTGTTTACGATTGTGGATAGGAAAAGCCCCATCTCCAATCCCCTGTCCGATAATTGTTTCAGCCCACCCATGCTCCAATCGACAGGTCAAAATCCCCCTTCCTGTCAGATTGGGATGTAATGGGATAACATGGGATAATATGGGCGTCAATGGTACAGAGTGGATTTTGTATGGGATCGGGTGTTGGCTGTAAGACAATCAGCCGTCGCCAAACAACGGCGCGGAATCCTTGGATATCGGCGATAAGCTGCGGTCTTTTATACTTGTGTTCATTGTTTGTTCTGTTTTTGGGGCGAGCATAACCCCTGAACAAAATTTGGGACGGCATGGGAAAAAGGGAAAAGCTAGGCGGTCTGTAAGCCGGGTTCTGTCCATGACCGTTTTACCGGCCAAGGGGTGACCATTCATCTGGGACGTTCGTTGCCGAACGCCTCGCGCGACCGACCCGGACGACTATGCGGATGCGCATTTCGCTTTTTCAAAAGAAAAAGACCGCCGTCCCTATTTGGTCTTGCTCCCGGTGGGGTTTGCCGTGCCGTCTTTGTTGCCAAAGACGCGGTGCGCTCTTACCGCACCCTTTCACCCTTACCGGCCTCAAGGACCGGCGGTTTGCTTTCTGTGGCACTTTCCCTAGGGTTTCCCCCGCCGGACGTTATCCGGCACCGTGCATTCCGTGGAGCCCGGACTTTCCTCTCCAAGACAAGCTTGAAGCGGTCACCCGACCACCTAGCGCCGACAAGGGTGCTTGCTGCCGCGCCGGATGTCAACCGAACAGCTTGTCGATATCGTCCTGGGTAATGGCTTGGGAGGCCAATTGCGGTCCGTTCAGCAATTTGTCCTCCTCGTTGGCGAAGACTTCATGCGCAAGGGGTTGCAATTCGGCGATGGCGTCGTCGCCCCAAATCGAGATCATCGCCATGACGCGCTGCTCGACGAATTCCAGGGTCTTGACCACCTTGCTGATTCGCTGTCCGGTGATGTCCTGGAAATTGCAGGCTTCGTAAATGGTTATGATGGTGTCGCCGATTTCGTCGGCGATGCTTTTCACGAACGGGTCGGCATCCTTGTAGGATTGCAGTTGGTGCCCAAGGCTGTCGAGTTTTTCCGAGGATTCCAAGATGATCTGGGTGGCATGTTCGGTCGATTGGACGATGGCGTCCAGTTCGTTGGCGACCACCAGCAAGCGGTCGTTCTCGGTGCCGGTGGGGCGAAGCGCGGCGATTTCCGATTTTGTTTGTTCGATGCAAACGGCCAAAGCCCGCATCTCGGTTCGCATCATGACGATCTCGTCACGCGACTTTTCGGGAGAGGGAATATTGTGTTGAAGGGAATTGTGAAGGCCGCCGCCGTGCTTGATGTCGTGAAGATCGGATTTGATCTCGACCAAAAGACGCAGCAATTCGCCCGTGTCCATGTTGTGTTTCGGGGCGGGAGCGTCGGGGCGGGACAACAGCCGCTTACGTTCGGCGGCGAACACTTTATGTTCCATGTGATGCTCCCGACATCGAGGATTGGGGGGGGGCGATCATGGCCATTCCGTCGTCCTGGGGACTGTCTGCGCGCAATAGCTGGTCGGACAGATGCTTTATTCGGACGATATCCTGGTCAAAGGACCGGCTGGCGCAACCTTGCCCGAGAAGGTCCTCCAATCGATCGATGATCTCCCGATGGAATTCGACGTGTTCCGAAGACGGTTTTTCGTCGGAGTCGGCCGACACCGACTGTTCCCGCCGCATATGGTGCTGCGTGAATTCAACGATGGCGGTGACGACATTGGCCACGACATCGTGACTTTGACCCGTTTCGACTGCATCATCCAATTGGCGAGTCAGTTCGGAAATTATCCTGTGATCGGCGTCAAGCTGCTTGACGCCGACGCCGTAAAGACGCCCCCATCCCAAAGCGGTCATCATCTTTCCTTAAGGCGAACCTTTCCAAATTCCAGGGCCACCATATTGATACGCCCCATGATCATTATCAATATACTCTCCGATGCTGCCGGACAAGGGCCGTGCCTTGTTTGCCGTGTGAAAATTGCTCGCCGGACCCGTTTTCGATGAATCGAGAGACAAGGGCGCGGCAAGTCCGGCAACTATTTCTGAAGAAATCCGTGCTATGACTCCGAGATGAGCGCTCCAAAATTGAAATCAGGCTTTCGGGCACGGGCGATCATCAGACAGTGCTCGGCGCAAGGAATGAACGCCGTCGTCGTCCGCAAGGGCGACGAGGACGCGGGGGACATCGTGATCAAAGTCAATCTGATGTCGTTCGGGTTTCGCGTCTATTTTCAGGTCAGGGACGCGGTCTCGGAATTGGCGTGGCTGTGCGCCACCGGAAACGATCCCGTGCCGGAATCCGCCGCCGATCTTGCCATTGCCAAAGCGGTGGACCGGGATTGGGATGTGTGGGTTCTGGAAATCGAAGACGAATTGGGGGCTGCGTCCGTTTTGGACAACGTCGTGAAAGGATGAATTAGAATTTGTTAACTTTTGCGATGCTAGTCTTGCACGGTTGGACTATTGGAGGTCTTAGATGAATCCTTATGCAGCGGCGGCTCAGGTCGCCAGCACACCGCAGGAAGGAAATCCGCGAGCGACGGAAGCTTGGGCTTTGACCGAGGCCGGCCGCCGTTTGGCGCAAGCCGCCGCGAAAGACGACACCAAGATCATGCGCGAAGCGTTGCGCCTGAATTGGCGCCTGTGGACTATCTTTCAGGCGGATTTAACCGTTGCGCTCGAAGCAGATCCCAACAATCAGGTGACCGTCAATATGTTGACCTTGTGTCAGTACGTCGACCGGCACACGGTCGACAGCCTGACCGAACCCACCCGGGAAAAGCTGGATATCCTGGTCAACCTCAATCGCCAGATCGCCGCCGGTCTTCGGGAATCGCTGGAACGCGATCCAAACGGCGAACCCCTGCTTGCCCAACCGGCTCCGTCCGGTCAATCCATTCCGGTCATGGACGCTCCGACGCAGCAGACGCAATCCTCCGGGTCGTTCAGCGCCTTTGCCTAACAATATTCTTTTCGCCGCCGGTGATCCCGGCGGGGCCAACGCCATCCGTCCGGTGGCGTTGTGGGCGGCGCGACGCCAGTTGCCGGTGGCAATCCTGGATAACGGGTCGTTGCCTGACGGTCTTGGGGATGGTTTTCGCGTCGTAAGCGGCGATGCGCCGTTCGATGTCTTGTGTTTTGGAACGTCGCTCAACGACCGGCTGCCTTTGTCCTTGGCCCGCACAGCCAAGCAGCGGGGTAAGCGGGTGGTGGCGGTTCTGGACAACTGGGTCAATTACCGGTCCAGGCTGATGATCGACGGGCTGCCCATGTTCGTCCCCGACGTTTACGCGGTGATGGACGACAAGGCCAGGGCGGAAGCCGTCGCCGACGGCGTGCCGGAAGCATGCCTGACGGTGACGGGTCATCCCAATCTGGCCGGGTTGGCCGACGCCGTAATCGTGGCGACGCCGGAATGGCGAAGCGATTTCCGGGAAGCCATGGGGTTGGGCCTTGGGGGGCGGGGGCTGGTGGCGTTCATCAACGAACCGGTCGCCAACGACCAGGGAACCAACGCGGACAATCCGGCATGGCGGGGCTATACCGAGCGCGATGCGTTGTCGGCCCTGGCGCAAGGGTTGGGAGACGCCGCAATCGATGTGGCGATCGTGCCCCATCCCCGCGACGATTTCGATCGGGTCGCGGCTCTGTGGGAGGCGGTCAAAGGCCGATGCCGGGGACGGGCGATCCGGAACATAAGCGGTCGGGACGCGATGCTGGCGGCCGATCGTACAGCGGGAATGGCTTCGATTGTGCTGTACGAATCTTGGCTGGCGGGCCGTCCCACCCTAAGTCTGCAACCCGGTCTGGTCCGCGACGATCTGGTTAGCATCGCATCACGGCCCGGGATCGTTTCGGTTCGTTCGTCCGACAGGATCAATGACGGGGTCGGGCAGTGGCTGACGCAGTCCGGCGGTCCCGCGCGGGAAGACTTGGCCCGTCATGCCGACGCGGCGGAACGGATCGCCAAGTTGTTGGTTGCGGAAAACTAAGGCCGACTGGTTTATGCCCACCCAAAATGATTTTTGATGCGGCCGACCATCCAATTGATGTGTTTGTTTTCATCCCTTGGGGCGCAATACAAAATCGGGGCCCCGAACCGTTCATGTTTAATCGTGTCGGTGGTAATATCGCTATTGAGAATGACTAGAGACTGTATCTCCCACTTTTCCCGAACAAAGCAAGAAAGGTATTCGTGAGCGGCAGGGTATGAAGTCGACTCGGTCATAATCTCGCCTCCTTTCGCGCACTTATTATACGCATTGCATTGATAAAATAAATGTCAATAATTGATACCTTACGTTTTATAACACGCGCATTCTCCGCGCGGCGGCGTAACGGATAAGGACGCATTTCATGCGGTGGAAAGGCATTGCAAAAAAGGTATAAATCTGTCATGAAATGGTCAGTTGAATTTTTGGACGATCGGGTTCGGGCGGCGCTCGAAGAGCTGCCTTTGGACATTCAAGCTCGGTTTTTGCGAATTGTCCGCCTTATCGAATCCGCGGGTTTGCCAAACGTATTCGAACCGTATGTCAAGCATCTTGATGGCGCGCTTTGGGAAATGCGAATGAAAGGCAAGGACGGCATTGCCCGCGCCGTTTATGTCACCGCCGCAGGTTGTCGCGTGGTGGTGGTTCATGTGTTTGTGAAAAAAACCAAGAAAACCCCGCGACGTGAAATCGAGACCGCCCAAAGAAGGGCAAAGGAGGTTCAATGAACCGCAAATACATTCCCGTTGAAGAAGCGGCCAAAGAGTGGATGAAAAACGCGGAATTTGTTGCCGCTTACAATGCATTGGAAGATGAGTTCGCCGTTGCCGCCGCTTTAATCAAAGCACGAAGCGAGGCCCATATGACGCAGGAGCAAGTTGCCTGCGCCATGGGGACGACGCAGGCCGTGGTTGCCCGCCTGGAAAGCGGCAGGACGATGCCTTCGACCCGAACCTTGTCCCGGTTTGCCAAAGCGACCCGCACGCGCTTGCGGATTAGTTTCGAACCGGAAATGGCGGGACGGTGATAACGGATCGCGGGGTTGCTTTTTTAATCCACCATGCTCCAATCGAACGGCGTGCCTTTGGCCACGTCGCGGCGGGCTTTTTTCCCCAGCACCTGCGGCAGGAAACGCGGCTCCATCCCGAAACCGGGGCGGATCGAGCGAACCGAATCCTCGGTGACGGTGTCGCCCGCCTTCAGCGGCTTGACCACGTATAGCGACCGGCGGAACGCCAGATTGCCTTTCTCGCTGTCTTCCAGGGCATAGGTGACATGGCCTCGGGCCGTCCAGGCGGTACGGCAGTCCGCGACCAGGGCCGCCAGTTCGGCGGGCTCCAGCGAGAACGCCGAATCCAAACCGCCGTCGGCGCGGGACAAAGTGAAATGCTTTTCGATGATCGACGCGCCCAGGGCCACGGCGGCCACCGACACGGCGGTGCCGTGGGTGTGATCGGACAATCCCACCACCGTATCGAAGGCTTTGGCCATGTGGGGGATGGTGGCCAGATTGGCGTCTTCGGTCGGCGCCGGATAGGAACTGATGCAATGAAGCAGCGCCACGTCGCGATTGCCGGTTTTGCGGATGGCGTCCACGGTCATGGCGATGTCGCCCAAACCGCTAAGGCCGGTCGAGACGATCATAGGCTTGCATTTTTTGGCCGCATAGGCGACCAGATCGGTATCGGCCATTTCGAAACTGGCGATCTTGAAGGCGGGCGCCCCCAAGCCGTTCAGAAAGTCGACCGCCTGTTTGTCGAACGGCGAGCTGAACACGATCAAGCCCAATTCCTTGCCGCGCTTGAACAGGGGTTCGTGCCACTCCCATGGGGTTTGCGCCTCGCTGTATAGCTTGAACAGGCTGTATCCCGCCCATGGCCCGCTTTCGATTACGAAACCCGGCCCGTCGCAATCGATGGTGATGGCGTCGGGCTTCAGCGTCTGTAATTTGACGGCGTCGGCTCCGGCTTTGGCGGCCTGCTCCAGCAAGGTCATGGCGCGGTTAAGGTCGCCGTTGTGATTGGCCGACATCTCGGCGATGACGAAAGGCGGCTGATCCGGGCCGATGACGCGTCCGGCGATGGAAAAGCTAAAAGTCATGATCGTTCGCTTTCAAGGTTAAGCAGGATTTGCGCGACGCGTTCGGCGCCGTTGCCGGGACAAACCGTGGCGGCGTTGGCGGACAGGCGGGTCAGACTATCAGGGGATTCATGCAAATGTCTTAATGTCGCCGCCATGGCGCTTGCGTCCGTCGGGCAATGCACCGCGGCACCCGCCTGGACCAAGGCGCGGATCACGTCTTTCTGGTTGGCGGCGATTTCCAGCATCAGGGACGGCAGCCCTAAACGGCAGCGCTCCCAGGCGGACGTCCCCCCCGCGCCGATGGCGAGATCGGCTTGGTCCATCAAATCGGCCATGGCGGCGACATCGGTGAGAACCGTCACGCCGTTCATGGTCTGGGCTTTGGCTTTCACCGATTGAAGATGCGGAGCGCGGCCTCCCAGAACGACGGTAACGGAGGCCGTCAATCGGGACAGGCGGATGCCATCCAGCGCCAACTCGGTCGCGTTGCCGGGATCGGTGCCGCCCAAGCCGATCAAAATGGCGTCGAGGCTTGAACGCGGACGGCAAGGGGTCCGCTCGAATTCGGGGCGCAACAGCGCGTATTGCCCTCCGGTCAGCAGCCGGGCATGGGCCGGAACAAGGGGTCGCCATTGTTCGGGCGCGCACCCTGCTGTCTGATCCAACAGCAGATCGCAGTCGTGACGGCGGTTGGGCAGATCGTCGATGACCATAATCCGCCGGTATGAGGTTCGCGCCGCGCGTTCGTACTCTTCGCCCAGGCCGTAATGGTCGATTACCAGGATGTCGCCTCCGTCCCCGTCGTCGACGACGGGATAGGTCAGCCCGGGCACGGTTTCCACGGTCGCGGACGAGCAGGCGAAGGCGATTTCCGCACCGTTCGCGGCCAAGCGATCGGCCAGCGTCAGACAGCGCATCACATGCCCGATGCCGATGGCGACGGACGCCTCGGCGCGAAAAACAATCTTAGAACTCATGGCGCCGATGGTGAACCCGACATCGTTAATTCGGCGTTAGGACACCCATGCGACAATGGTCGAAACCCCTATTTAAGGACGGAGACGGGAGACGTGGCCCAATCAAGTCATTACGACATCAATCTGGATTTGACCGGAAAGTCCATTCTGGTCACCGGCGCTACCGGATCGTTCGGCAACAAATTCGTTAAAACGGTTCTGGATCGCTATTCGCCGCACCGACTGATCGTCTTTTCCCGCGACGAGTTGAAGCAATACGAGATGACCTTGCGCTTCAATCCGGAAGAACATCGCTGCATGCGCTATTTCCTGGGCGACGTGCGCGACCGCGAGCGGTTGCAGATGGCCATGCGCGAAGTCGATATCGTCGTGCACGCCGCCGCGCTCAAGCAGGTTCCCGCCGCCGAGTACAATCCGTTCGAATTCATCCGCACCAACGTCCTTGGGGCCGAGAACGTGGTGCAGGCGGCGCTTCACAATCGCGTCAAATCCGTGATCGCGCTGTCCACCGACAAGGCCGAAAGTCCGGTCAATCTGTACGGCGCGACCAAGCTGTGCTCGGACAAGATCTTTGTCGCCGCCAACAACCTGTCCGGCTCCACCGAAACCAAATTCTCGGTGGTGCGCTACGGCAATGTGGTGGGCTCGCGCGGATCGGTGGTGCCGTTGTTCAAAAAACTGGTGGCGGAAGGCGCGGACGCGCTGCCGATCACCGATCCTCGCATGACCCGGTTCTGGATTACCTTGCAGCAGGGAGTCGACTTCGTGCTGTCGTGCCTGGAAAAGATGCAGGGCGGCGAAACTTTCATTCCCAAAATTCCCAGCATGCGCATGACCGATCTGGCCGACGTGATGGGGCCGGGACTCAAGCACAAGATCATCGGCATTCGACCGGGCGAGAAACTGCACGAGGCCATGATCACCGAGGACAATTCCCGTTCGACGGTGGAACTGGTCGACCGCTTCATCATTCAGCCGCTGTTCGCCTTCTGGAAATACGAGCGGCTTATGGACGAGCGGGCCAGGATCGTGCCCGAGGGCTTCCGCTATACCAGCGACAGCAACACCGACTGGCTGGACGAAAAGCGCTTGAAGGACCTGTTGATCGAATCGGAAATGGCGTGACCACGGATACCTTTCTTCCCTATTGCCGCCATGTGGTGGACGACGACGACATCGCCGCGGTGACGGCGGTCCTGAAAAGCGACGCGCTGACTCAAGGTCCGGCGGTGGCGAAATTCGAAGCGGATTTGTCCTCGGTCGTTTCGGCGAAATACGCGGTGGTCTGCTCCAGCGGCACGGCGGCTTTGCATCTTGCGGCCTTGGCGCTGGACATAAAGCCCGGCGACAGCGTTTTGGTTCCCGCCCAGACCTTCGCCGCCACCGCCAACTGTATCCGTTATGCGGGGGCCGAGGTGGTGTTCACCGACGTCTGTCCCCAAACGGGGCTGATGCGGCCCGAGGATTTGGAGGCGGCGCTTCACGCCCATCGCGGGCGGCGGCTGCGGGCGGTGTTTCCCGTCCACGTCAACGGTCAGGCGGCGGATATGGCGGGCATCGCCGCCATTGCCAAGCGGGCCAATCTGGCCATTGTCGAGGATGCCTGTCACGCCTTGGGCACCGTTGTCAACGACGACGGGCCGGTGGGCAATTGCCGTCACTCGCAGATGACGGTGTTTTCCTTTCATCCCGCCAAAACCATCGCCATGGGCGAAGGCGGGGCGGTCACCACCAACGATCTCGCCCTTAACGCCAAGCTGGCCCGCCTGCGCACGCACGGCATCACCCGCGCGCCCCAGGAATTCGTCGCCGCTTCCGAGGCGTTCGATGCCGAGGGGCTGCCCAACCCCTGGTATTACGAAATGCTGGATTTGGGGTTCAATTATCGGGCTTGCGACATGCAATGCGCGTTGGGCAGCAGCCAATTGGCCAAGTTGTCTCGGTTCGCGGCCGCCAGACGCAAGATCGCCGCCGCTTACGAATCCGCCTTGGCGCCGCTGGCGCCCAAGGTCTGCCCGGTGGAGCGCCGTCCGGGTCAATTCGTGGTCTGGCACTTGGCGGCGGTGCTGATCGATTTCGACGGTTTGGGCAAGGACCGCGCCACGGTCATGCGCCGGTTGCGCGAGATGGGGATCGGAACTCAGGTCAATTACATCCCCGTCCATTGGCAACCCTATTACCGGTCGCTGCATGGCGGGCATCCGCCGTCCTTGCCGGGAGCCGAACGCTATTACCGCCGCTGTCTGTCGCTGCCCCTGTCCGCGGCCATGACCGAACCCGACGTAACCCGCGTGGTCGATGGGCTGAAGACGGTTCTGGGTCTTTAGAATCCAATGGCCGCCGTCAAAACCGCCGTCATCGTCCAGGCCCGTTTGGGGTCGACGCGTCTTCCGGGCAAGGTGCTGAAGATGTTGGGCGGGCAGACCGCCTTGGCGCAATGTCTGCGCCGGTGCCAAGCCATCCCCGGAATCGATGCCGTGGTTTGCGCAATTCCCGAAGGCGAGGCCGACGACATCGTCAGCCGGGAAGCCGAATGTTGCGGCGTCAAGGTGACGCGCGGGTCCGGTTCAGACGTTCTTTCCCGCTATCACAAGGCCGCGTTGGCGGTGGGGGCCGACTGGATCATACGGGTAACCAGCGATTGTCCGTTGATCGATCCCACTTTGTGCGGACGAATTCTGCGCATGGCCTTGGATCAAGGGCTGGATTACGCCTGCGACAACATGCCGCCCTCGTGGCCGCACGGACTGGATGCCGAAGTGTTTTCCTTCGTCATGCTGGACCGGGCCTTTTATCACGCCGCCGATCCGTTCGAACGCGAACACGTCACCCCCTGGATTCGCAACCATCCCACGGCGAAAAAAGGCAATGTGGCGAGCGCGGATCCGGTCATGGCCGAAACCTGCCGGTGGACCCTGGACTTTCCTGAAGACTATCGCTTCCTGGCCGCGTTGTTCGATCTGCTGCCTTTCGCCCCGGCCATTCCCTCCATGGCCGAGGTGCTGGCGGTCCTGACCGCTCATCCCGAACTGGCCGAGATCAACGCCATGCACCACGGGGTTCGGGCGAAGCGGTAGGGATTGATTTTGGTCCGCAAGACGGAATACATTGTATTCGATCTTATTCACTTTGCCGTGAAGGGCGAGAATGCAAAAGGACGTCACCATTACGGCCCGTATCGACGGCGAATTGTCAAGGCGGCTGTCGCGATTGTCCACCCTTCAAGGGCGCAGCAAGTCTTGGGTGGTGGGCAAAGCCTTGAGCGCCTATCTCGAAGCGGAATTGGCGTTTGTCGAGGCCGTCGAGCAAGGGCGGTCCGACGTGCGTGACGGACGGGTCGCATCTCACGAGGATGTGGTCGCGCGGTTCAAGGCCCGCTTCGGTTCCGACGAGTAATGAAACTGGTTTGGACCGAACGGGCCGAAGCCGATCTCGACGGCCAATGCCGGTATATCGCCGAAAGCGATCCTGTCGGGGCTTTGAGTCTTGGCGTCCAGGTGTTTGAACGGATTGGCGCCTTGGCGGACAATCCCTGCCGGGGGCGTTCCGGTCGGGTCGATGGAACCAGGGAGTTGCCGTTGCCTGGGTTGCCGTGGATCGCGGTCTATGAAATCGACGGGGATACTGTGTTCGTTCTTCGCCTTCTGCACGGCGCTCAAATGTGGCCGAAGGAATAACCGGGAGCGGCTTGGTTTTAATACCCATTTTACGCCGCGATGGAACTTTCGTTCCTGCGATCCGGAACGACCGCCACGGTCGCAAAGTGTTCCGCTCTTGAAGTGAGTCCTTATAAGACATACGTCCGTTAAACGTCGGTCTATCGAAGGAAGGGGCGACGCCATGCACCACGGGGTTCGGGCGAAGCGGTAGGGATAGATCTTGGTCGTCGGGTGTGAAAAAGTCCTTCGCTGCCGCTAACCGATCGCGATGGCGCAACTGAATGAATGGCAGTTTTCAGAATCAAAAATTTGCGCGATGAACGGCATAGATGGGCGCGAAGTGGAAATGCAAACGCTAAACTCGCTAAAAGTTCGGCTTGTTTGTTCTGACCATAATGCCCTATATTCTAGTCATAATAACGGGCGGGCGACTCATGGCGACATGGCATGTTCAGGATGCAAAGGCCAAGTTTAGCGAGGTGATGGAAACGGCCCAAACCGATGGGCCGCAGACCATCACCCGCCACGGCGTGGCGCGGGCGGTGTTGCTGTCGGTGGCTGACTATCAAGCCCTGATCGCGCATAAACCCGATTTCAAAGACTATCTGTTGGGCGGACCCAAGATCGAAGACTTCTCGGTCGAACGCTCTCGCGACACGGGGCGAGCCATCGACCTGTGATGCGATATCTGCTTGATACCAACGTTCTGTCCGAAACCCGCAAGATCGGCATGAACCCGAAGGTCCGGGCGTTTCTGAGCGATGCGAAGGCGGACAGCCTATACGTCTCGGTTCTCGGCTTGGGCGAATTGCGCAAGGGCGTGGCGGTTAAACGACAATCGGACCCAGCGGCAGCCGATGCGTTGCTGTCGTGGGTGGATGGCTTGGAAGAAGGTTTTGCCAATCGCATCGTTCCCGTCACCGCCGAAATCGCCCGTTTGTGGGGGGAAATGTCGGCGGATCGTTCACGCCCCGTCGTCGATACCCTGATCGCGGCGACCGTCATCGCCCTAGATATGACCTTGGTGACGAGGAACATCATAGACTTTAACGGCTTAACGCTTCCGTTGATCAATCCATGGGAATAGGGGATGCCATCCAAACAGGCATCCGCCCCCCCCCTTTAAGTCCCCTTTAAGCCCCCGTTAACGGCCTCGCGATAAGGTGATGCGATGACCACGATCGCCACCATCGAAGCCAGAATGACCTCGTCCCGTCTGCCGGGAAAGGTTCTGATGCCTTGTCAGGGTCAGCCCATGTTGGCGCTGATGGTCGAACGTTTGCGCCAAGTTCCGTCCCTGGACGGGATCGTCGTCGCCACTACCGTCAACCAAGCGGACGATCCGATCGAGGCTCTTGCCAAGGAATTGGGAATCGGCTGCTGGCGCGGGTCCGAGGACGATGTGATGATGCGCGTGCTTGACGCCGCCAAAGCCCATGGCGCCGACGTGATCGTCGAAACCACCGGCGATTGCCCGCTGATCGATCCGGCTATCGTCGAAACCTGCGTGCGTCGCTATTTCGAATTGGGCGTGGATTATTTGTCCAATGTGCTGGAGCGCAGCTTTCCCATCGGCATGGATACCCAGGTCTTTTCCACCGCGATTCTGGCCGACGCAGCGTCCCGCACCACCGATCCCGCCGATCACGAGCATGTCAGCCTGTTCATTTACCGCCATCCCGAATTGTACCGTCTGGCAAACGTGTCGGCGCCCCCCGGTCAACACGATCCCCATTTGCGCCTGACCTTGGACACGAACCAGGATTTCCTGCTGATCGAAAGGATTTTCGCGGCCTTGCGCGACGGCGATCCCCATTTCGGTCTGACCGACATCCTGACCTTGCTCGGGGATCATCCCGAATGGCGAAAGATCAACGATCATGTGGCCCACCGTTACGTATGACGCTCTTATCGTCGGCTGCGGCGCCATCGCCGGCGGCTACGATGCCGACAAGGACGATTCGCCCGATGTGCTGACACACGCCAAGGCCTATGCGCAGCATCCGGGGTTCCGGGCGGTGGCGTGCGTGGAGCCCGACGTGGACCGCCGCCGCGCTTTTCAACGGCGCTGGAACATTCCCCACGGTTTCGCCGCTCTGGACATGGTCGACGTTCCCTTCGACGTGGCCAGCGTCTGCGTGCCCACCGAGCATCACGCCGAGATGCTGCGGGCGTTGCTGGAGCGCAAGCCGCGTCTGGTGTTCGCCGAAAAACCCATCACCGATCATTTGGGCACCTCGCAGGAACTGGTGCAGGCTTACGCCCGCTCGGACATCGGCCTGTGCGTCAATTATTTGCGCCGCTGGGCGCCCGGCATCGCCACCCTGAAGCGCGAAATCGAATCGGGACAATGGGGACGCTTTCAAGGTGGCAGCGCCTTGTACACCAAAGGGCTGCTGAACAACGGCTCGCATATGCTGGACGTGTTGAGCTTCCTGCTGGGGCCGGTGCAGCCGGTGGCCCGCATTCAGGACGTCGACGACGGGCGTTCGGTCGATCCCAGCAGCGACGTCATCGTCAGCGCCCAAGGAGAGCACATCCATTTGAAGGCCGCCGATGGACGGGCCTTCACGGTGTTCGACATCGATTTGATCTTCAATCGGGGGCGCGTCAGCCTGACCGATTCCAGCTTCACCATCAAGCGTCGCCCGGTCGAGGACAGCGCCAAATTTCTGGGCTATCGCATGCTGGCCGAAGGACGAACCGAGCCCACCGGTCTTGGTCAAGCCATGATCGGAGCGTTGGACAATATCCATGCTCATTTGACTGAAGGCCAAGCGTTGGTTTCCGATGGCGAATCGGCGCTGGACGTTCATCGCTTGTGCGCGGTTCTGGCGGCCATGCCGTTGCTGATACCAAGGAGGTAAGAAAGAATGTCCGTTTTGGCTTTGCTGGGCGGCTTGCCCGTTCGCACCCAGCCGTTTCCCGCCTATAACGTCATCGGAGCGGACGAACGGGACGCCGTGGCCAAGGTCATGGAAAGCGGCGTTCTGTCTCGGTTTCTGGGCGCTTGGCATGCGGATTTCAACGGCGGCACCGAAGTTCGGGCGTTCGAGGCGGAATGGGCGGAGGCGTTCGGCGCGGCCCATGCGGTTTCGATCAACTCCAACACCTCGGGCCTGATTTGCTCGGTAGGCGCGGCGGGGGTGGGGCCGGGTGACGAGGTGATCGTCTCGCCCTATACCATGAGTGCGTCGGCCGTGGCGCCAGTGATGTTCAACGCCGTGCCGGTTTTCGCCGACATCGATCCCGACAGCTATTGCCTGTCCGCTCAAACCATCGCCGCCAAGATCACGCCGCGCACCAAGGCGGTTATCGTCGTCCATATCTTCGGCAATGTGGCCGACATGGACCCGATCATGGAACTGGCCGCCAAGCACAATCTGATCGTGATCGAGGATTGCGCGCAGGCGCCGTTCGCCGCCTATGACGGCAAGCCGGTGGGGACGCTGGGACATATGGGGGTGTTCTCGCTGAATTATCATAAGCACATCCATACCGGCGAAGGCGGCGTGATCACCACCAACGACGCCAAGCTGGCCGACCGGCTTAAATTGATCCGCAATCACGGCGAAGCGGTGATCGAGAACAAAACCAAAGCGGAAGGCGGGGTTTTGGATTTGGTCAACATGCTGGGCTTCAACATGCGCCTGGGCGAGATCGAAGCCGCCATCGGCAGGCAGCAATTGATCAGGGGGCCGGGCCTGATCGAACGGCGGCGCGTGAACGTGGCCTATTTGGAAAGCAAACTGAAGGGCGTTCCCGGCTTGACCATGCCCAAGGTTCGGAACGGGGTGAAGCATGTCTACTACGTTCACGCCCTGTCCTACGACGCTCGGGCGACGGGGGTAACCCGGGACAGTTGGGTCCGCGCGGTCAAGGCGGAATTGCCCGAGACGGTGTTGCGCGAGGGCGAGGGGGCGCTGATGGGCCAAGGCTATGTGCGGCCGTTATACCGGCAGCCGTTGTACCAGAACCGCGTGGCCTATGGCGACGGCAAGACCGGCTGCCCGTTCGCCTGTCCCCATTATAAGGGGACTCTGGATTACGACCCGAAATCCTATCCCAATGTGGAACAGGCCCATTTTCACCGGGTGATCACCCACGAACTGTTCCGACCGCCCATGACCGAACAGGATTTGGACGCCGTGGTTTCCGCCGTCCATAAGGTGTCGGAAAACCTTGATGCGCTGAAAGCATGGGAAAAGGCGCAGATTCCATGACCGGTCTTATCGTCGAGCCGTTGGCGGCGGGGCCGTTTTCCCCCGACGACTTTCCCGATTGGGACGCCCATCCGCTGGCGGGCGGGTTCGCCCACCGGCTTTATCCGACCGTGGTCCCCGACCATGCGGATCATTCCTTTCAGGTGATCGGACCCGGCGGCGCGGTTTTGCTGGCAAGGTGTACCCATCTAAAGGACGAAATCTCGTTCTTCGGGCTGCCGCTGGTTTTGGCGTTGCGCCAAGGGCTGGGCGCCAAGGACGGACGCAAGGCGCTGGCCGCCGCCCTGGACCATATTACCGCCTTGGGGCAACGGCTGGGGGCCGTTCGCGCCGTCATCGGCGGACACGTCTCGGCCGAGGCCGATCCGTTGGGATGTTTGTGCATCGACCGGTCGGCCAAGGGCGAGACCAGCGCCTGGATCGTCGCCGATCTTTCCCAAGACGACGTCATGCTGAAACGCGACGTGCGCGATTCCTATCGGTCGCTGATCAATTGGGGCGAACGCAACATCGCCGTCCGGTTGGTCAACAAGGACGATCCAGACCGGGAAGCCTTCGATATGTTTCCGGCCTTTCATGCCCAAATATCCGGTCGCGAGCGCGGCGCCGATTATTGGGACGTGTACTGGCGGGAAATCGTCTCGGGCGGGGCCGAATTGATGCTGGGCCGGTTGGCGGACGGAACCTTGGTTTCCGGGTCCATCGTGGTTGGCGCGGGCCAAACCGCCTATTACGCCTCGGGGGTTTACGCCCGCGATCAATTCGACAAGCCGCTGGGGCATTGGCCGTTATGGCATGCAATGTTGCGCGCGCGGCAACAAGGCCATCGCTGGTTCGACGCCGGAGAAATCCAGGATCGGTGGCATGGAACGGACAAGGAAATCAACATCGCCTTCTTTAAGCGCGGATTTTCATCCAGAAGATTCATGCGGATGCGCTGGATTTTACCCATTTGCAGTTAATAATTTTGCAACCTTTTCCGCCTAAAGTGTAGGGAGCAAAGGATTTCTGAGGGGGTATTCCCACCATGCAACCGGATGTTAACATGATAGAGAATCTATCGGCGGCAGAGCGAGAAGCGATGAGCCTTACCCGGGCCGCCGTCTATCTTGATCAGGCGCGGTCCAACGGGCGCGACAGCGTCAGACTGGTCGAGGCGTTGAACAACAACCTGGAATTATGGGTGTTCATTCGCGCCATGGCGGAAAACAAAAACAGCTTTCTGCCGGAACCTTTGCGCGGCAATCTGATGAAGCTGAGCAGCTTCGTCGCGCAAACCACGTTCAGTCAGGGCGCGAACATCTCGGACACCAGCATCGATTGCCTGATCAACATAAACCTCCAGCTTTCCGAAGGTTTGCTGGAAGGCCGCAATGCCGGATCGGCCGCGCTGGCCTCCTGATTTTACATGCCCCGGCCTAATCACACGGCGCAATTACGGGCGTAAAGCTCGTCCAGCATAGTCTCGAAATCCCTGGAGAACCGGACGGCGTCGAACAACGGCGCGCGGCTCCGCGCGGCGGCAAGCCGGTCTTTCAACGCGCCAAGCCGGTCGCGATCCTTGAACAATGAAACGGCCAGGGCTTGGTAGTCGTTCAGCGAAGCGGTCGCCAGTTCCGGCAGTCCCACATTATGAAGCAAAGATCCCGCCACTCGCGAGGCGAAGGTTTGTCCGATCAACGCTATGACCGGAACACCCGCCCAAAGAAAATCGCTGGTGGTGGTGTGGCCGCCGTAGGGATAGGTGTCGAGGGCCAGATCGCAAAGCGACAATCGGGCCATATGACCGGCGTGCTCGACCCTGGGGGCGAACACGAGGCGATCCGCGGCAACGCCTCGGCTGGCGGCGGCGGCGATCAGATTGGCTTGGGCTTTGGCATGATGGTCCAAAAGCCACAGCACCGAATCGGGGCATTCCGAAAGAATGGACAGCCAAGTTTCGAATACCGGCCGCGTGATCTTGAAGGTGTTGTTGAGAGCGCCGAAAACGAACGTGCCGTCCGGCAATCCGGCCTCGGCAGCGGAAACCGGCTTAACCGCGCGGGGGCGCTTGGGATCGTTGGGCTGATAGCAGTTGGGCAGACGCAGGACGGTCTCGCTGTAATGGGCCTCGTGTCCCGGCGGAATGACGAACGAATCGGCGATGATGAAATCCACGTCCGCGCCGCCGAAAGTGCCCGGATATCCCAACCATGCAGCCTGAATGGGGGCCGGACGCAGCGCCAGGATCTGGCAACGGGGGATGCCGGTATGTCCTTTAAGATCGATCAGAATGTCGATGCCGTCGCTATGGATGGTCCTGGCTGCCTCGGCCCAGCTCATGGGCGCGATGTCGATAAACCGGTCGGCGGCCGCTTCGATTCGTTTCCGGATCGGATCGTCCGTGGGTGGCGCATAGGAATAGACGGATATCTCGAACCGCTCGTGCGTATGGGCTTCCGCGAGGCCTACGAACAAATAGCCCACGGCGTGACTTTGAAAGTCGTCGCCGAGATAGCCGATTTTCAATTTGTCCGGACGCGGTTTGCCAAGCGCGCGGGAAGGGCACGTCCAGCCTTGCGTCGATTTGATAGCTTCGTCGTGAATGGAGGCGGCGGCTAGATCGGCGATGTGTTTTTGCTGCTCGGGGCTGAAATCGTAAATCAACGTGGTGAACGGAGGAAGCGGCGCCGCCAGTTGCGGCAACTGGTTCAATATGGTTTGGCGGGTCAAGTCCACATCGTCCCAATCGCACATCACCGCCAAGCTAAGCCCCATGTATCCCAGGGATTGCCCGTCCCTTCCCTGAGTCAGGGGGACGATGGCGCTGTGGGCCCGCGCGGCGAGTTCATGATCGTTGAGGCGCGACGCCAGGTTTCCCAAATTTCTCCACCCGTCGACGAAATTGGGATCGATCCGTACCGAGGTCTCGTAGCTTTCCAGGGCTTCCGCGGGGCGGTCCAAAGCGATCAGGACGCCGCCGAGGTTGCTATGAAAGGAAGGCACGGCGGGATTCGCGGCGATGGCATTGCGGATCAAAGGTTCCGCCAAATCGGATCGGCCGGTTTGATACTCTGCCAATCCCAGCAGGTGCAAAGCGTCGGTATGAGCGGCGTTCTTTTCCAAAATTTTGCGGTATTCCGCCTTGGCGCCGTCGAAATCACCCGAAAGATGCCGCTGGACGGCTCGCTGAAGCAGATGATTGACCGTCGCCATAAATTTTTTTCTCCGCCGAAATGAGCAAAGTATTGTGTCTTGACGGATTGTGGCATCTAGAATTAGTGTAGGCAATGGGGATGAGAGATTACGACTTTACGTATCCGACTTAAATATGAGCGATTCGAAATTCGATTAATCTTTCAGTAACTTAAGCAGCGTATATATCATGGACAAAGCCATCCCGTTGTCAGAAGCGCAAGCATAGGAAACGGGTTAATGACCTGGAGCGGAAACGCTTCAGTCCTTGAACTAAGGAGAAGGCAGAAGACCTTTGTCGCCACCTTGTAGAATAGGACTTGATGATGTCTAACAATATTGCATTGTCATCGGCGATTCGCTCGAATCTTCTCGCCCTTCAGAACACCCAGTCTTTGACGGATAAGACCCAGCAGCACCTGGCCACCGGCCTTAAGGTGGCATCGGCCGTGGACGATCCGGTTTCATACTTCCAGGCTGCGGGGTTGTCCAATCGCGCGAGCGATTTTCAAAACAACAAGAACAATATTGATCAGGGCATCAGCAGCCTTTCGACGGCGCTGCAAGGCATAACCAGCATCCAGACCCTGGTTTCCCAGCTCAAAGGTTTGGCCCTGTCGGCCCAGTCGGCGGGATCGGCGCAGATCGGCGGCTTGGTTCAGCAATACAACGATTTGCGCAAGCAAATCGACAGCATGGCCCAGGACACCAGCTATCAGGGTTTGAACCTGATCAACGGCGACGGCGGCCTGTTGGACGTGCAGTTCTCCAACCAAACCGGCAGCAATCTGGAAATCGGTCCGGTCAACGCGACGATCGGCGCCAACGGCCTTAACATCGTTCATGCCTATACCTCCGACGGCGGGTTCCAGCTTGGCTTCCAAAGCGTCGCCAGCGGCAAGGTCGTGGGCGACGCCAATACCATCGAGGTGACTTACTCGTCGACCGCCGGTTTGACCTCGGGCAGTTACTCGTTTGCCTACGGTACTCAGAACCTGTCCATCTCGGTTGCTTCGGCGGGCGGGTTCAGCGCGGGCGGTTTGACCACCACGGCCAATTTCACGCCGGGCACGGTGTATACGCTGGTGGTTGGGTCCAATACGCTCGCCAACGATTACACGGCGTACAACGTTTGCAGCGGGTCTTCCGGCGGCAATGCCGGGTTCGAGAACACCTTCGGCAATTTCTTCATCAGCATTCCCACCCAGACGGCGGCGGCGGTTACCACCGTCAACGGATTTTCCGTTACCATCACCTTGGATGGGTTGACCGGCAATACGCTGCTGACCGGCACTTATTCCTTCAATTACGGCGGGCAGGCCATTACCTTCATGGTCGGAACCGGCGCCTCGAATAGCGGTGCGTTCGATTCGTCCACGGTCTACCAGAACGGCGATCAACTGACCTTGAACGTGCTTACCGGTGCGGTGGCTCCTGGGGTTGGGGGCGCGATGGTGTCGACGGGCAACGCATTGGGCTACCTGTCGGGCGGGTTTACCCAGACGGTTATCTCGGTCAGCGGCTACTATTACGCCGGCAATACCAGCAATATCGTCTATGCCAGCATGTCCGGGACTTCAGCCGCTGGCGTCAGCTCCATCGCCGGTCAAACCTTCATCGATTCCAGTTTGCTGGGCGCGGTCAATCAATTGACCAACGATTTGGATACCAATCTGTCGACCTTGCAATCCTATGCGCAGGCGCTTGGCACCAACGTCGCGTTGCTCAATACGCGTTTGGATTTCACCAACAATTACATTAACCTTCTCCACTCCGGTTCCGGCAAGCTGACCTTGGCGGACTTGAACCAGGAAGGCGCCAATTTGCTGGCATTGCAAACGCGCCAGCAATTGGGCATCCAGTCGCTGTCCTTCGCCGGTCAGAACGAGAAGGCGGTCCTACAGTTGTTCCGGTAAGCTTGGACTGAAATTCGGTAACGGAGGCGGCCCATTCGGCCGCCTCTTTTTTTGTGCCAATTTTCTTTAAGCCGGATGATTTTAGGTTGAATCGCAATTGCGATTTACCGAGATGTTGAATCCGTCTCTATTCAATACGTTAGAGTAAAGTTCCGGCCATTTCGACCTGCACCAGGCGCAACGATTCCAGGCGCGTGTAAGGCTCGGTCAAATGATCCTCGACAAGGCGCCGGATTTCGTCGGAGGCCGCTTCCCGCTTTTCCATGCTGTCTTCTGAAAACCGCCGCTGCCGGGAAGGGTCCTTGGCATGAATGGCGGAAACGTCCCGCATCGCCTGCTTTCGGTCGTTCGGGATCGGCAATCCGAAGCGCGGGGCGATGCGGTTGAAAACCGCGTCGGGCAACTCGGCGTAATTGACCAGCAGCCAGTTCTTTTCACGGTTGTTCCAAACGGACGACAAAATGCGGGCCAGGACCCGGGCGCAGAATTCCTCTTTGCTCATCCACCCGATCATCGAGGCGGGACATCCGGTCAGCCAACCGGCTTCGAGCGGACTGGATTTAAGATCGAACCATCCAGGCGGTTCGGCCAGCAGCGACACCATGACCTCAAGCGGGTCGCGATAGACGAACACCTTTGTCAGGTCTTGCAACGACAATGGAAGCTGCGGAAAGAAGATGGTGTTCCAACTGGACAATTTTATTAGCGATCGGGTCTGTTCCGCCGTGCGCGGGCGGCCCAGGATTTGAACCAATCGTTCCAGGGTCTCATGACGAACCGGTTCGGCAAGCCTGCTCCATTCCGGTCCAAGGATGTCGTTGACGGGGGTGGGTTCGGACAAAACCAGATTGGAGTCGATTTCTTTCAGCATTTGGGTGACAAGCGTCGACCCGCATCGGGACAGATGGAAAATCAATCCGTGCGGAAACATGCCCGGTCTTGAGTCGATCGCGTCGTCCAAATCCATGGTGCCGGTTTGTTTCGTTTTAACGGACGGATCCCCGCTTTGCCGTCGTTCGATTGTTTGTCCGAAGAACGGTTCGGTAAATTCCGCCCCGTCCAAATCCATCCAGGTCAGTCCGGGTCTTCCCGTATCGTCCACGAACGCTTGGACCGGCACCCAGTCGGCTAAGTCTTGGACGGAATGGGAACACTGGGAAGGTGTCGCTTCGCCGCCGTCGATTTCCGCGGGCGCGTCGGGGGCGGCAACAAAAGCGGCCGCCGACGCCGGTGGTGCCCGGTCATCGTTACGAAGTTCTTCGTCGGGGAACAGGCGGTCGTTTTCCATATACTGCCGTTCGCCGACCGCCAGTCGTTTGCCGTTCTCGCGCCGTTTAAGGACGTCTTCCTCGCCGTACAGAAAAGCGATGAAAACGTATCGATCGCCGCGCGTGATGGGAAGAACTTCGTGCAGCAGACCGCAAGAGAAAATCGCCGCGGCTCCGGTGGGCGGACGATAAGGTTGAGAACAGAACTCGGGAAAACGCAGATCCCCGCCGTCATAATCCTCGGCGTTCAGGTTAAGGGTCATGGCGAACCGCCGATGTTGCGCTCCGGCATTGACGTTGTCGCGGTGCCGGAAGAAATGGTCGTTGGTTTCCGCCGAATACCGGGCCAGCAAAAATCGGTCCATGCGGGTGACCTTGAAGGTGAAGGCCCGTTCGATGGCGGGCACCACACGCTTGATCAACCGACTGCGGAAAACGGCGGCTAGTTCGGGGTCTTCGATCAGGCAGTCGCTTCTGCGCTTAAGGCCGTAATCGGTGACAGTCGAGGTGATGCCGCCGCGATCCATCAGAAAACCGGAATCCGTTCCGCCCGCGGAATCGAAATATTCGATCAGGCGACGGCAAAAATCGGCATCCAGGACATTGGGAACGATCAGAACCGGCGCGGGAATTTTTATTCCCGCGAAGTCCTCCACCGGCGGCAGCGCGCGGAGGGCTTCGCCAAATGTCAGGCCGTAATTGGCGTCGCCGTCGCAGGGAATGAATTTAACGACGCGCAACTGCGGATCCAGAATGTACGCGCCAAGTTTCTTGCCAACCCCCAACAGGTTGGCAAGCTTGTCGTCGTAATCGGCCAGAAAGACCAGTTGCGAGCCTTTGATCAGCCAATGCAGCGATTGCGGCGGCGGCGGGGCGCGAAGAATCCCGTAGCAAATCATGGAATTCTCGTTGAACAACGATTTCTGGCACAGCAATTCGCCCAGCTTTTTATCGAAACCGGCCTGATTGTCCGGTTCGCCCATGAAGCTTAGGATCACATACCGTCCGGCATCCACATGGATGTCGATGGTGTCGCCGGTGATGGTCCGAGCCGAGAACCACGGAATCGGGTCGCCGTTCTCGGGCATCGGCATTTCTTGGGGTGTTCCCTTGTCTTGCGCCATGATGTGGAAAAGAACCTTGCCGTCGGATGGTCTTATTGTAATCGTCCCGCCCTTAAGAATGCCTTACCGCCCGCGCTGGGCGAAGCCGACGGCACGGATAGCAAAATAGCTATTGCAAAACCGATGAAACCGGACTAGCTTTTCGGATAACCTTGGATGTAGAAGTCCATAGCCCCAAGAATTGGGGGGAGCCAGAAGTGCTCTGTTTCGCTCTAGAATGGAGAACATGAAATGTCTAGCAGTATTGCTTTGTCGTCAGCTATTCGTGCGAATCTGCTGTCGCTTCAAACCACTCAATCCCTTACCGATCAAACGCAAGGCCATTTGTCCACGGGCAAGAAGGTCGCGAGCGCTATCGATAATCCGGTTGCGTACTTCCAGGCCGCGTCTCTGACCGACCGGGCTTCGGACTTTTCAACATACAAGAACAACATCGACCAAGGCATCAGCAGTTTGTCCACGGCGTTGCAAGGCATCACCAGCATTCAAACCCTGGTGTCGCAGTTGCAAGGTTTGGCGCTGTCCGCCCAATCGGCGTCTTCTTCGCAAATCGGCGGCTTGGTTACGCAGTACAACAGCCTGCGCAGCCAGATCAATTCGTTGTCCGCCGACACCAGCTATCAGGGCTTGAACCTGATCGCCGGAACCGGCAGCCAGTTGACCGTCAGTTTCTCGAACGCGACGGGCAGCAGCTTGCAGGTATCCTCGGTTGACGCCTCCACGAATCAGGCCGGTTTGAACATCGTTCAGGCCTATACGTCCAATGGCGGTTTCCAATTGGGCTTCCAAAGCGTCGGCAGCGGCGTGGTCGGTTTCGGCAAAGACGTGGAAGTGGTTTATTCCGCGACCGCGGCCTTGACGTCCGGCACCTATTCGTTCGCTTACGGCACGCAGAACCTGTCAATCCTGGTCAGTTCGGCGGGCGGTTTCAGCCAAGGCGGTTTCACCACCACGGCCAACTTCGCTCCCGGCACGATCTACACATTGCAGGTCGGATCGCAGGATTTTGCCAACACGTTGACCTCCTTCAACGTGACCAGCGGCGCTTCAACGGCGTATGAAGGGACCAACGGCAATTTCTTCGTCTCCGTGGCGGCCAATACTGGCCTGAAGGTGACAACCCAAGGCAGTATCGACGTCAACTTCACGATTGACGGGTTGACGGGGTCCAATCTGATTTCGGGAACCTATACCTTCAACTATGGCGGTCACAACGTAGCGTTCACGGTCGGGTCCAATGGTTCGAATTCCGGGTCTTTCGACACGACCACCATCTACCATAACGGCGATACGTTGACCTTGTCCGTTCAGACGACTGGCGCCGCCACGTTTACCAACGGCACCCAGACCGCAGCCGGCATGGGGTATATGTCCGCCGCTTTCACCTCGACCTTGGTGACGGTCAGCGGATACTCATACGCGGGAAATACCGGCAACATCATCTACGCGACGATGTCCGGCACGTCCGGCGGCGACGTCAACGCTCTGGCGGGTCAAACCTACCTCGACGCCAATCTGTTGGGGGCGGTCAACGACTTGACCAACAAGCTGGAAACCAGTTTGCAGACGCTTCGTTCCTACGCCAGTTCCTTGGGTACGAACGTCGCCCTGCTGAACACCCGTCTGGATTTCACCAACAACTACGTGAATCTGATGACGGCCGGCGCCGGCAAGTTGACCTTGGCCGACTTGAACCAGGAAGGCGCCAATATGCTGGCTTTGCAAACGCGCCAGCAATTGGGCATTCAGTCTCTGTCTTTCGCTGGACAGAACGAAAAGTCGATCCTTCAGCTGTTCCGTTAAGCATATCTTAGCTGAAACGGTTTTCACTAGAGGGGCGGAGAGATCCGCCCCTTTTTTCTTGCCGAGTGGTGTTGATGGATAATGACGAAATAGACGTCGAGTTGGTGGAGCGGAACTTTAGGGCATTCAGCCAATTTGCCCATCCGGTGCAGGCGCAACGGCTAAGAGACCACAAGCCGCTGTCGAAGTTGGTGCGCAATTCGGACGGCGATTGGGATATCGAGTTCAGGGGCGAACTGCTATACGGCCCCGGCGGCAAGGCCAAAGCCGAGAACATGGCCGAGCAGCTTAAAGGCCATAGCGGGTCGCGCTTTAAAATGTATCCCGTTTCGACCAAGACGCTGGACCGCGCCGCCGGCGAGTATCTGTTTCATTTGATGAAACGGGCCACCGACGAAGGCATAACCTTCAACGAATACCCCGCTTCGGACGAGGGCTACCATTTGATCAGTTTCGGCCTGGGGTTGGGGTATCATCTGCCCAATCTGATCGAAATGACCAAATGCGAAAGTCTGGCCATCGTCGAGACCAACATGGATTTCCTGTATCATTCCATGGCGGTGATGGATTGGACCCCGATCCTGGAGCGCAACAACGGCTGGCCGTTCGTCGCCATGGCGACGGAAACGAACAATATCGCCGATGTTGTGCGCAGCCATTGCCGGGTCACCAACCCCACTTCGGTGGATTGGGGATTGGTGGTTACCGCCTACAACAACGATTCCATGGAACAGGCCAAGCGCGAACTGATGCGCGACGCCGCCATGATCATGATGGGGCTGGGATTTCTGGTGGACGAGGCGGAAATGACCCGGGCCTCGTATCTCAATCTGTGCCAGGGCAAAGACTATCGCATGTTCAGAAGGCGCGAGGTTCGCATCGACGTTCCCGCCTTCATCATCGGTTCGGGGCCGTCCATCGACCAGGATTTGGACGTCATCAAGGAGTTGCAGGATCAGGCGGTGATCTTCGCCTGCGGCACCTCGTCCAGGATTTTGCTGGCCAACGGCATCAAACCCGATTTCATGTTGCTGCTGGAAAACGGCGAGGTGCCTTACGGCGCCATGGAAAAGGTGGCCAATCAATACGATGTGGGCGATGCGGTGATGATCGCCTCGAACACCGTCAGCCAAAAAATCAAATCCCTGTGCAAGGAGACGGTGTTCTTCATCCGTCCGTCGCTGTGCCCCTATCCGGTGTTTTGTCCGGGACCAGAATACACGATGTCCAATCCGGGGCCGACCGTGGTCAATACCGGCGTCGGCGCCGCCTTGGGGCTGGGTTTTAAGGAGTTGTACCTGTTCGGGGTCGATTTGGGTAGCCGCGACAAGAACCGGCATCACTCCGCTCATTCCGCATACGTCAAGAAGGAGGGCGATCGGGACGACGAGGTTTTGCCGTTCGACGCCACCTTCGATGAACTCGCGGTGGGAAATTTCGGCGGGGTGGTTCACACCGAAACCATCATGGAATGGACCCGCGACACCTTATCCAAGGTGGCGTCCGACAATATGCGCAAGGCGGTCATTTACAATTGCAGCGACGGGGCCAGGATCGATCACACGATTCCAAAGGCCTCCGAAGCCATTGAACTGATCACGACGCCCGAAGCCAAAAAGTCGGCCCTGGCGGCGATCATGAACGATCTTCCCAAAGCCGGCGCGGAAGAGGCCATGACCAAGTGGGTCGCTGCCGACGGATTGGGGCAGATCAGGGCATTGTGCAAAAAAATCAAGGACGAGGCCGCGACTTTTCCCGATTCCGCACCCGCCTTCATCCGTAAAATGCTGCCGATTTTGCTGACTGACCATAGGCGCATCCCCAGTTACGGCGAATTTTTCATCCGGGGGTCGGTGTTCATGGCTCTGGCCGCTTCCGATTTTTACCTGCGACGAGTGCCGGGCCAGGACAATCGAAAGCTGTTCGAGACTTTCGTTAGCGAAGAACTGGGACGTTTCACCGGCAATATCGTAAAGTGGGCGGAGTGGTTCTTCGACAATTTCGCCGATTATACGTCCAGCATCGAGCTGGAACGCGATTTTTCCGAACTGCCTTACGAGTGACGCGACGATGATTTACGATCTTGAGCAAACCCTGACCGAACTGCACGGATTGTTTCACGGCGATCGCGACGGCATGATCCGGCGCTGTACCGAGATTCTGGCGAACGATCCTACCTTTATCCCTGCGGTTATGATGATGGCGCTGGCGGCTTATGCCGCCGGAGACGAAGGATTGGCTATCAATTTTCTGGAAAAGGCCCACGAGGCTGAACCGGAGCGCAAGGAATACGTGGATCTTCTAGCCGCGATTTTACCCCGCGCGGGACGGGTGTCCGACAGCCTTTATTACGGCAAGCTAGCGGTGGCGCTCGACCCCGATCCGGTTCTGGCGCCGTTCGTGCCGACGGAATTGTCCAGCTATCACGATGCCCTCAGTCACGTCAGGGCGTCGCCTCACGCCATGGTTGCCGAAATGGCGTTAAGGGCCGGTCAGTTCAAGGACGCGCTGCTGCAAAGCGACGAAGAATTGCGGATCAACCCCAACAGTGTCGGAACCATGATTCTATCGGCACGGGCGTTGCTGGGCTTGGGCCGCCCCAATGCGGCGGTCAATACGTTGCGGGCGGCCGTTCACGCGGATTTGTCCGGGTGGCTGCACGCTTGGTTGGGTCAGGCGTTGCTTGATTGCGGCGATCACTCGGGTGCCGTTCCCCATCTGCGTCTGGCCGTGTCGCTTGAACCCAAGGACGTGGCGCTGGCGTCGCTGGTGGCGGGGCTGACCGAGTGGCTGGACGACGCCAATTGGGTCGCCACCGCCGATCTTCGCGACAAACTGCGCGAGCGCATCCGGTCCGGTCGGGGCACCAAAACTCCGGAAACGAAGCCCGTTACCAAAATGATCGGTTTGTTGTCCGATCAGTGTTACACGACGGCCTCGACCGGTTTCCTGCTGCCGGTGATCAAGGCCATGGAAAATACGGTTTTGTATCGGCTCAATCAGCGCCACGATACCGATACCAAAGGGTTCCACCACGCGGCCCTGCGCGTTCGCGAATGCGCCGAAGTGGATGTTTTCACGCTGGGGCGGACATACCTTGGCGATTTGATCAGCGTCTTGATGGACTTGGGTATCCCCACGCACGAATCCAAATACGTTTACTTCAACGGCAAGGGTGGTCCGACCGTCGTTCAATGGGTGACCAATCCGCTGGCCGATCGATTGCCGACGGCCGAAATCGTGGTTGCCGATCCGGAAACCATCGACGTCGATGAACGGACGTTCGGTCCCGACGCCGTCGTTTCCTTGGATCATCTGGTCGCGTATGGGTTTCCCGAGATTCCCGCCCAGGATGAAATGGTCGGGCCGTTGCCTCGGTCAAGGAAAGGGAATGTCACCTTTGGCGTGTACGGCGATTTTCGCCGCATGACTCCGCACTGTATCGCCCTGTGGGCTCAGTGCGTTTTGGCCGTGCCGGGGTCGACGCTGCTGATCGGCGGCCGGAATATTTGGGAAGACGGACTCATGCAAGTCATGCACGATCGCTTCGCGGAATACGGAATCGGTCCTCGCGTCAGCATTCATATGTCGGCAGACGAAATGGAATCGCCGTTGGCGTTTCTGGCCGAGGTGGATGTGGTCTTGGATTCGGTACCGGTAAGCGCCGGTTCCGAAACGGCGCTAAGCTTGTGGATGGGGACGCCCGTGATTACGCTGAAAGGCGATCGCCGCGCCGGACGGTTCGGCGCCTCGGTGCTTAGGGCCGCCGGATTTCCGGAATGGATCGCGACGTCGGAAGCCGAATTTGTCGCCAAGGCCAAGGACTTGGCCGTTTCCGCCGATCTGGCCGATATGCGTGAAAGTCTGCGCCTCAGGGTTCTGGCGTCGCCGCTGGCCGATCCGGCCGGTCTGGCCAAAGCGTTGTCCGAAGCCGTTTTGTCCAAGGTGACGAACGGCATGCTTGGGCGCTGATTGTGACGCCCGGGGAAATCGACGAACTGATCGCCCTGGGGTTCACGCATGTCCTGGCTGGCGATCATCAAGCGGCGTTGGATGTCTATGCGCGGATTCTGGTCGACCATCCCGACAACGCGGTCGCCCATTACTATGCCGGTCAATTGCTGCTGGCCAACGGCTATTTCACCGAAGGGTGGGCCGAATGCGAGTGGCGTCCGCAGGAAAGCATGCCGCCTTCCATTCCCAGATGGAACGGTGAAGCCGATAAGGATGCCGTCGTTCTGATCTCGGGCGAACAGGGATACGGCGATTCCATTCATTTCGCCAGATACGCGGCGATGGTTGCGCCGCTGGTGTCGAAGGTGGTGGTAGGGACCTTGCCGGGGTTGGGGCGATTGATGTCGACGGTTCCCGGCGTGGGCGAAGTGGTGGAGGCGTTACAGCCTCTGCCGCGTCTGACGCATTATATTCCGATGTTGTCCTTGCCGTTTTTGTTCAGGACCGATTTGCGGACCATGCCCAACCGGGTTCCCTACATGACCGCCGATCCCGACCGCGTCGAAAGATGGCGTCAGCGCTTGTCTTGGGTCGACGGCCCCAAAATCGGATTGGTTTGGGCCGGAAACGCCGGGTTCCTGGGCGATCATCGCCGTTCGCCGGGATTCGAGCCCTATCAGGCATTGCTGGCGGTTCCCGGGGTTACCTTCTTTTCCTTGCAGAAAGGCGACGGCGCCAAGGCTTTGTCCGGACGTTCCCTTCCTCCCAATTTGTTCGATCTGGCGCCGGAACTGGAAAGTTTCGACGATACCGCGGCGGCGATCATGAATCTGGACCTGGTGATATCGTCATGTACTTCGCCCGCGCATTTGGCCGGAGCCCTGGGGCGTCCGGTGTGGATCGTGTTGTCCAGCATTCCCGATTGGCGGTGGTTCCGCGAGGGCGAGGTCTCGCCGTGGTATCCTTCCGCCCGATTGTTCCGTCAAAATCGCGACGAACCTTGGCGTTCGGTTTTGGAACGGGTCGCCCATTCCCTGGCTCAGGCAAGACGATGACAGACAGCCTTTACGATCAAGCGGTGACAATGCACTCTCAGGGGCGGATCGACGACGCCATGGTTCTTTACCAGCGGATCGTGCAAGCCGACCCCGGCCATTCCGACGCCATCCATTTGCTGGGCGTCGCCTTGTCGCAAAAGGGCCATTTCCCCATGGCCGTGGAATTTCTCAAGAACGCCGTCGTCTTGAACGGGGACGTTCCCGAATATTACATCAATCTGGGCAACGCCCTGGCGGGTGCGGGCGATCAGAACTTGGCCGAGCAATCCTACGCCCGGGCGGTTGAAATGAATGCGGCCATTCCGGAAGCGTGGTTCGGTTTGGGGACCGCGCGTCAGTCGCTTGGACGGCAAGAGAGCGCGGTGGAAGCTTATAAAAAAGCGATCGATCTGCGTCCCGATTTCGTCGAGGCATTGGTGAATCTGGGCGGATTGCTGGTTTCAATGGGGCACCTGGACGACGCGGTGGAAGCCGCCGCCAAGGCGGCCACCCTGCGTCCCGACGAGGCGCGTCCGCGCTATATTCTGGCGCATGCATTGGAGGAGGCCGGGCATCCCGGCGAGGCCGCCGGGCTTTTCGCGACCTTGACCCAGTTGCCCCAATGCGCCGTAAGCATCCTGTTCGACGCGGCCAATCGTCTGGCGAACATGGGATTCCACGCCGAGGCGGCCGGGCTTTACCAGGACGCCCTGCGCAAGAATCCGGACGAGGGCGTGGTATGGAACAACCTAGCCAACTCCTTGCGTGAGTTGGACCGGTTGGAGGAAGCGAGAATCGCCTATGGCAAGGCATTGGCCTTGATGCCGGCCGATGCTCCGATTTTATCCAACATGGGAACCGTTCTCAAGGATTTGGGGCAGTGGACACAGGCGGAGTCGTTTCTAAACCGCGCCATCGAACTAGGCGGCGGCGCCAAGGCGCACAGCAATCTGGGACATGTCCATTATCTTCAGGGCGATTGCGAACAGGCGGTACGGTGTTTCGAACAGGCTTTGGCCTGCGCTCCCGGCGATCCGGATGCCGAGTTCCATCTGGGTGTCGCCAATCTGCGGTTGGGCAATTGGCAAGACGGTTGGCGGCGCTACGAATCGCGCTGGCGTCGTCAAACGGCGCGCGAGCGCCTTCGTCACCAGCACAAACCCGCATGGGACGGCGGCGATCTGGCGGGGAAAACCATCCTGATCTGGTCCGAGCAGGGATTGGGAGATACTTTACACTTCATCCGGTTCGTCAACGACCTGGCGGCCAGGGGTGCTTGCGTGGTGGTCGAATGCCAGCGTTCGCTGGTGCCGCTGGTGGGGCGCATGCCCGCCGTCAGCGACGTGGTCGCCCAAGGCGAGGCCCCCCCCGATTTCGACGTGCAGGCTCCGTTGTTGAGTCTGCCGCATTTGCTGGGGATCACTTTGGAAACGCTGCCGCCGCAGGCTCCCTATCTGGAAGCCCCCGCCGAGCGCTTAAGCGGCGTCATCAGGGCCGATAAACCGAAAGTCGGACTCGTCTGGGCGGGAGAATCCCGGCGCAGCGACGTGGAATGTCTTTTGATCGACCGGCGCCGGTCGATGGCGCTCGACACCTTGACGCCGGTTCTATCTGTCAAAGGCATAGAATTCGTCAGTCTGCAAATGGGCGACGCCAAGTCTCATCTTTCCGCATGGCCCGGCATTACCGATGCCTCGGTTCATATACGCGATTTCGCCGATACGGCGGCGCTGATCGGTCAATTGGACGGGGTGGTCAGCGTCGACACGTCGGTCGCCCATCTTGCGGGAAGCCTGGGAAAACCCATATGGTTGCTGTCGCGTTTCGACGGATGCTGGCGCTGGCTGAAGGGCAGAAGCGACAGTCCTTGGTATCCGACCATGTCCGTTTATGCCCAGACGAAACAGGGCGATTGGGAAACCCCGGTTACGGCGCTTGCGCAAGACATGGTTCGCTGGGTAGAATCGCGGTAAAGTGCTTTTATCGATTTTGGGAGAAATTCCGTGCCTTTGATTATCGACCTGAAACCCGGCGAAAAGCTGATCATCAACGGCGCGGTGATTGAAAATATCGGCGCCAACACGAAGTTCCGCGTTCTTAACGACTGCACGCTGATGCGTCAGAAAGAGATTCTGTCCGATGCCGACGCGGTCACGCCCGCCTCGCGGGTTTATTATACCCTTCAATGCGCCTACATTTTTCCCGAGCTGAAGGAAAAATACCTGGAGGCGTTCAACGAATGCCTTTTGGGTTACATGGAAGCCTGTCCCAGTGCGCGCGATATCGGCGTCAAGATCGCCACCGCCATGTCCGAGGGGCAATATTACAAGGCTCTGAAAGCGGCCAAGGCATTGCTGGAACATGAATCCAGCCTTCTGGGCAAGTTCCAGGAATTGAAAAAAGCCCAACCGTGACGATGAAGTGGCCGGATGTCGTCTTCATCGGACATAAGTGCGGACGATCTTCGCTTGGCCGAAGAATGCTTGGCGTTGGGACGAACCGACCGGGCTAGGTGTCTTTTCCAAAAAATTCTCGATAACGATACCTATCCGTTCGAAGCGTTGATGGGGTTGGGCTTCATCGAAGCCGGGGATGGCGAACTTGACGCCGCCGCAGATTGTTTCGCGCGGGCGGTTCGGATTCGTCCGCGGGCGGCGCAAGCCCACTACAATCTGGGACTGGTTCTGAAATCCCTTGATCGTTTGGACGAGTCTGTCCGTCATTTGGAAACGGCCCTCGACAACGGCGGGGACAAGGTCGCCATAACCACCATGCTGGGCAACGTTCTTGCCGCCATGGGAAGAAATCCGGAAGCGGAGCAACGCTATCGCCAAGCCGTCGAACACGATCCCGGTTATGTCATGGCATGGTTCAATCTCGGGGTGCTGCTGCAAGCTTGGGGGCGGTCGGTCGAAGCGGCGGATTGTTATCGTAAGGCCGTTGAGTTGAACCCCGGCTTCGCGGAAGCCTGGACCAATCTTGGAACCATCCACCAAGAAGACGGTAAAGATCTGAACGCGGTTCAGTGTTTCCATAAAGCGCTGGCGGCAAAAGCGGATTTTAGCGACGCATTGGTCAATCTGGGGTTGGTCATGTGCCGCCTTGGTCGTCACGACGGGGCAAGTATTCATGCCCTTGCCGCCGACCGGTTGGCCTATGGACCTGATTTTCCGCACTATTCCCTGGGATTGCTGTTCGCCAAATTGGGGCAAAACGACAAAGCCGGAATACATCTCGATAAGTCTTTGGAACAGGACCCTTCCGATACCCAAGGGGCCTTGTTGATTCTGGCTGCGTTGGGGCTTAAGTCCATGCCAGCCCGGTCGTCCGAAGCGCAGATTAAGCGGCTTTACGAATCCCGAGCGGCCACGTGGGACCTGGGAGCCACGGGCCAAGGCGCCTATCAGGGGCACGTTCTGCTTGCCCGCCTGTTCGATGAATTGGTCCCGGACGCGTCATGCTGCGCCATTCTCGATGCCGGTTGCGGCACCGGATTGGTGGGCGATCATCTTATCCGTCGCCAGCCGAAATCCCTGGATGGGGTGGATTTGTCCGAAGCGATGCTGGCTCGTGCCCAAAAACGGGGGATATACGACCGGCTGCATATGGGCGAGTTGGTCCGGTTTATGGAAGATCGTCCCCAAGGTTACGACGTGGTTTGCTCGGCGGCGACCCTTATCCATTTCGGTGATTTGACGCCGGTTTTCAAAGCGGCCGCCACGACGCTGCGGCCGCAAGGACGGTTTTTGTTTACGGTTTTTTCCGGTGACGAAGAGCCGGGGTGCGACCTTTCCCTATCCTTCTCTCGCGGGCATGCCGAAGGCGGATGCTATTTGCATTCCCGCCATCACATTGCCAAAGCGGCGGAAATGACGGGCTTTCAGGTCGAGTACCTTGCCCAGGAAATTCACGAATACGACCGGGGCGAACCCGTCGCGGCGTTGGTCGTCGGGTTGCGCCGCCACTGACGGGGAGGCTGCCGAGGGCGCCTTGGGCCGATCATTCACCTATTTCAGATAGTTCATCAGGTTAAGATTGCGGATTTGCGCCAGGGCCTGATAGGCGGCCTGAAGCGTGTTGGAATCATTGAGCAGGGTGGTTACGGCTGTGGTCGGGTCCGAATTGATCTGCGACGAAATCTGGCTTTGAAGATAGCCGTTGACCTGATTCATGGTCGTATTTTGCTGCGCGATGATTTGTTGGGTATAGCCGATATTCTGGCTGACGCTGTTGATGTCGCTAGAGGCTTCCGGACCGTAAGGGGGCGTTCCCGCCGCCGGAGACTGCAGGGAGTCGCTCAACAAATATAGGGCGTTGCTGACCCGCGCCATGTTCTGGTCAAGACCTCCGGCGGTTCCATAGACGCCTTGGGCGATGATGCCCATGGCGCGAAGGGCTTTTTCGAATGCCGGGTCGGCGGCGGTGGTGCCGATGGAAACCGTTCTGCCAGAATTGATGATCTGTTGCGGAACCTTCGCGTCGCCTTGATAGTAGGACGACGACGACAAAGTGGCCGTGGTGGATTTGTTTTCCGTTTTCAGCAAATTGCTTTTGATGACGATATTGGTGCCGTCGTTGCTGACCACGGTATAGGTGCCGTCGTTGACGCCCGACTTGCTGGCTAGGTTGATCAGCGAACCGGCTTGCGGAACGATTTCACCGGCCGTGCTGATGAACGCTCCCGCCGTGGCGGCGGTGATGGTCTCCCCCGAACTGCCCGTCGGCGAGAAGGTAAGGCTGCCGTAATCCGTGTTGGAATACGACGTCGCGGTTCCGGCCGCGTTGTTGCCGGTCAGCGTCACGTCGGTGCGGCCGGTCTGCGGCAGGAACTGTGAGACGCGAACCGCGTCGGGGTTCATGGTGAAGCTGATGGAATTCGGGGTCGCGTCGCTAACCTGAAAGGTTCCGTTGTGGCCCTGGGTGCCGCCCAACGAGATGTAATCGCCGGCGGAGATACCCGAAAAATCGTTGGGTCCGGCGGCGGTCAGGGTCACCGTCGTCAGTCCGGTGGTGGCCGAGGACGACGACGTGAACCGAAGCGTTCCCGTGGTCAGGGCCGGGGGAAGTCCCGTCGTCGTGTCGTTGATCGACAGGGAGCGCGAATCGATGGTTTCTTCGTTGACGGGGGTCTCGTTGTTTTTCAACGTGATGGTCCCACCGGCATTGCCGACCACTTGATAGGAACCGTCCCAAGCGTTGCCCGCGGAACCCGAAATGGTGAAGTTGGTGCCGGGGGTCAGAACCGCCAGGGTGTTGGGGTTGGTCGGGGTAACGGTCATCTGGCCGTTGGCGGCAAAAGCGAAGTTCAACGCTCCGGTGGCTGAACTGGAAATGGTGGTGGGGGAACCGCCGTAGGTCACCGCCGTATTGGGACCGGCGCCCGCCGTGGTCGTCGTCTCGCTCAACGCTTGGCCCAGAACGTTGGTCGATGCCTGGGATTTGACGTTGTAAGTGCCGTTGTTGAAGCTGGTTCCGGCGATGGTGATGTTGCTGCCCGCCGTAACCGGCGCCAGGGAGTCGGCATTGGCGGCCACGATGATTCCCGACGCCGGGTTGAACGACAGGGCGGTCATATCCTTGCTGCCCATGTTGACGTTCAGCAGGTCGGCCCCGGACGTGGTCGGATAGGACAAGGTCGAACCGTCGTAAATCGCCTGAAATTGCGACAGCGATGCCGCGGGCAATTGTACCGGCGCCGTCGATGTCCGGCTGCCGCCGAACAGGTAGTCGCCATTGATGTTGGCGCCCAGATAGGCCTGCATGTTCTGCATCGCCTGGAACGCGAAGGTCTGGATCTGGTTGATCTGCTGCGCGCCGGTGGAACCGTTCTGCTGGAAGCTGATCAATTCGTTCTGAAAGTTGGTCACGGTGGTTTGAATGCCGCTTACCGCCGCCGATTGCGCTTCCAACTGAGTGGTGGTTACGGTGTTGTCGGTTTCGTATTGTTGCGTCAGCGACGAGGTGATTTGCGCGTTCAGGACCGAATCGGCGCTTTGCGCCAGATTGGAATAGGACTGCGCGACCTTTCCGGTGGAAACCTGAAGCTCGGACTGGTTGACGCTTTGCTGCAACGACATGATCTGTTGAAGGTATTGCTGCTGCGCGCCGTATGTGCCAATGCGTGTGGTCATGATTCTTGGTCCTAATGGATGATATCGACCATGGTTTGCATCATTTGCTGGACGATGCTGATTACCCTGGCCGAGGCGGAATATGCGTTCTGGTAATCGATCAGGCTGGAAACTTCCTGGTCAAGGTTCACGCCGGACGTGGAAGAATATTGGGAGTTCAACGTGCCGGTCAGGGTCTGCTGATAGGTTTGATTGGTGGTCACGTTCGATGCGGCGGTCGAAACCGTGGCGATGGTCGACGCCGCGTAGGACGAAATGGTGAAGGTGCCTCCGGCGATGCTGCCCGCCGAGGGTATGGTCTGGTTGGCAGTCATCACGCTCGACAACGCCTGGGCCGTCGTGTTGTCGCCCGCAGACAGATAATATTGATTGGTCGTGCTGTTCCACTGGACCGCTCCGCGGCTTAACAGCTGGGGATTGCTCTGGATGTCCTGCCGCACCGTAATCAAGCTTGCGGTGTTGGTGGCGGCGTTGGAAAGGCCCAAATCCGTCATCAGATTGTTGCCCGATCCGTCGGACTGAGACGACGCGAAGATCTGGTTGCCGGAACTATCCAAAATGCGCAGGCGCTGGCCCGATCCCTCGGGGACCACCTCGGCGCGAATGTTGGTGTTCAAGGACATGTCCAATTGCGCCGACAATGTCGAATTGCCGTTGTAAACGCCGCCGTTGATGCTGGCTTGCAAGGGGACTCCGGTGGTGTCGGTCAAGCGCAACGTGTAGAGCGCGGGGCTGACGCTTGATTGAACCACGGTGGCGTTGACTTCTCCGGGGGATTGCTGAGTCAATTGCGCGGCAAGATCCTGCAAGGTGAACGTTCCGGGCTGGAGCGTCACCGAGGAAACGATCCCGCTGGGATTGTTGATGTTGATGGTGGCAGCCGTGGTAATGGTTATGGATTGATTGGATTGCGGCGCCGACTCGTTGGTGGACGTGTAGGCGTTGATCAGGCTGGCGATCTTGTTCAAAGACGATCCGGGCGGAATGGTGATGGTGCTGCCGATCTGTCCCGTGGTGTCCGACAGCGTCAGATTCCGGTTGGCGGTGGTGGCGAAGTTGTTGGGCAGGACGTTGGAATCCAACACCGGATTGGGTTGATTGGTCACCAGCATGTCGTTCAGTCCCAGGAAGTTGGAAAAGCCCGAGAAGGTTTGGGAAATGGAGCCGTCGCCCTTGGCTTGGAAATTGATGGTCGCCGGTTGCGCCGTCGAGCCGTCGATGCCCGATGACTGGTCGCGGAACACCAGGGACTGATTGACCGTGCTGCCCAGATTGATCGATACGTGACCCTGGGAATCCAGCCCGACCGTCGCCGCCTGATAGATGTTGCCCTGCGCATGAATCCAGGACTGCAAATGCTGGGAGAACGAATCCATCGACCACGGGCCGTCCGCCGCCTGGGCCTGCAACTGCGGTTTGGACGTGTTGCCGTTCGAATAGTCGGTGGTCATGATCGTGTTCAGCGTGGCGGTGGTGACCTGATTGCCGCTGCTGTCGTAGATGCCGATATTGACGTCGGAATTGTTGCCCAACGAAAAGGTCTGAACCGGATTGCCCCGGGCCACGGTCATGGTGGTGCCGTCGGTGCTGACCACGGAATAGGTACCGTCGTTGGAACTGTTGGCCGATCCGGTAATGCTGAACGTCGTTCCTTGCGGCATGCTCGACAACGACTGACCGTTTGACGCGGTTATGGTCGGTTGTCCCGTGGTGGACGAATAAGAAAAGGTAAGGCTGCCATAGGTGCCCGATCCCAACGATCCGCCGCCTTGATTGTACGTGATGACGGCCGAGGAATCTCCCGACGAGACCGCCACGTTTCCCTGATTTGCGAATACCCGGGTTCCCGTATAGCTGTTGGCCGTGTTGGGAAAGGTGGTCCCCTGATTGGTCACGGAGTTTACCGAAGATTGCAGTTGCTGCGCCATGGTGTCGATTTGCGACTGCAAGTTGGTCAAGGTCGTGTCGCGCATGTTCAACAACGCGCCCAACTGTCCGGTGGTGATGGTTTTGGAGACGTCGGTGGGGTCGGAACCGACGGTAATGGCGTTGTATTGACCGCCGGCCAGGGTCATCCACGCGGCCGATTGGCTGTTGGCGGAATGGGTCAGCAGGTGGGCGGAATTGTCCAGCAGCGACGTTCCCGCCTGGGTGTATATCTGCAATGAACCGTCATTGTTCACGTAGCTCTTGACGTTCATGTATTTGTTCAGGTCGGACAATGCGGTATCGCGCTGATCTTCAAGGTTGGTGACGTCCTGACCGGTCGCCAAATTCTGAGTGATCTTGTTGTTAAGGTCGTACATATCCGTCAGGTCTTTGTTGACCTGGATGATCCCCTGACTGATGGCCGCGTCCGCCTGTTGCCGCAACCCCTGGACGGATGTGGTCATGTTGTTGAGTTTGCCGGTCACGTTAAGCGCATCCTGGACGGCGGCCATTTGATTGGCCGACTGGGACGGCGCCGAAGAGAGCTGCTGGAAACCGTTGGACATGGTGCCGAGAAGGTCGGCGATGGACGAGCCGTCGCCCACCGAGCCGAATTGGGATTCGATCTGCTGATAGTAGGTTTGCAGGGTGTTGAGCTGCCCCATGGTGGAGGTCTGGGTATTGATCTGCTGTGCCAGCCCCGAATTGACGTTGCGGGTGATCCCCGCCATCATGACGCCGGCGCCGTTGTTGTTCAGTTCCTGGGATTTCAGGTTGACCAGCTTACGGGTATAGCCGGGCGTGTTGACGTTGGTGATGTTCTGCGAAACGGTATTGAGGGCGTCCTGACTTGTCAGAAGTCCCGTCAGCGCGCTATCGAGTCCCAGTGTCAAACCCATGGCGTACCGTCCTATAAGGTTTTGTTGAAGGCCAAGGCGGCGTGTTCCCGAGAAACGGCGAGCGCGTCGAAATGGCCTTTTTTGCTGTAATTTATGGTGTTCTTGTATTGCTCCTTGGAAGCATTGACAAAAACCTCCATGACCCGCTTGCGGGCTTCGATTCCCACCTTAAGCATCAAGGCGTTTTGATCCATAAGCTCGGACAGATGCTTTCCCAAGTCGTGCAACCGGATCAGATCGTCCCTGCCAAGGTTGTCCTTGACCGGACTGTCCGGCCCCATCACGGCGACCAGGGTCTTGGCGTAAAGCCGTCCCAGCGTCGTTTTGTTTTCGGTCAGATCGCGCACCTTGGCGGCATCGTGGCGTCTTAACGCTTCGTTCTCGGTTTCCAGCAATTCGCACAAAGCCTGACAGACCCAAATCAGGTCGGCGTAACCGGCGGTAACGGTTTTGATCAGTTCGGGCGAATCGGCGGTCATGCGTGGACCTCCTGGGCTTTCAGCATGGCCCTGGTCACCGGCGCGGCAAGGCCCAGCCCGTTGCCGTGTTCGGCGATCGATTTGGCGTAATTGTCGACCATCATGGAGCGGAACATCTGCTCGCCCTGACCGCCGTCGAAGATCCCGTCGGTGGGCAGGGTGTCGAACATGGGTTTCAGCATTTGGCTGATGAACATGGCTTCGAACTTGTGTCCGGCCTTGGTCGCTTCCTCGACGGTCGCCTTCTTGGAAAGCGTCAGCGGTTTGGGCGTCGCCGATTGCGAAGCCAATTGCGCGGTTTGAGAGAGCATGCTCGTCGTCATCACATCACCCGAATTTCAGCTTGAAGCGCTCCTGCGGCCTTGATGGCGTGCAGAATGGAAATCATGTCGCGCGGGCCGATGCCCAAAGCGTTAAGGTTGTTGACCAGTTCTTGCAGCGTCACCCCGTGGTCCATGACCGCCAGACGGTTCTGCTGGCCTTCATCCACCTGCACGTCGGTGCGGGGGACCGTGGTGGTGGTGCCGGTGGTCGAGAACGGCGAGGGTTGGGACACCTGCGGCGTCTCGGTTATGCGGATGGTCAACTGGCCTTGGGCGATGGCAACCGTCGAGATGCGGACGTTTTCTCCCATGACGATGGTGCCGGTGGCTTCATCGATGACCACGGTGGCGACCTCGTCGGGGTCCACTTTCAATTGTTCGACATCGGTCAGCAGGCCGACCACGTTGCCCTCGTATGTTTGGGGAACGACGATCTGGACCGTGCCGGGATCGATGGGGCGCGAGACATCGTTGCCCAAATAAGAATTGACGGCCTGGGCGATTCGCCGGGCGGTGGTGAAATCGGGATTGCGCAAGGTCAGTTTCACGCTTTGCAAATGGCTGAGTTCGAAGGGTATTTCCCGTTCGACGATGGCCCCCGACGCGATCTTGCCCGAAGTGGGAACGCCCTTTTGCACCGAGGCTCCCTGTCCTTGCGCGATCACTCCGACATTGGCCAGAGCGCCCTGCGCGACGGCGTACACCTCACCGTCGGCGCCAAGCAGCGGCGTCACCATGAGCTGGCCGCCCAACAGGCTTTTGGCGTCGCCCAAGGCCGACACCGTCACATCGATCCGGCTGCCCTGCCGGGCGAAGGCGTGAAGTTCGGCGGTGACGATGACCGCCGCCACGTTTTTGGGGTTGAAGGTGATGGGGACCGCTCCCGACGAGTCGCGGGTGTTGACGCCCATGCGTTCCAGCATGCCGACCAGGGATTGCTGAGTGAAGGGCGCGTTTTGCTGAAGCTGGTCGCCGCTGCCGGAAAGACCGACCACCAAGCCGTAGCCAACCAGCATGTTGGCGCGGACGCCTTCGAAATTGGCAATGTCCTTGATGCGCGAGGCCGCGTGGGCTGGCATGGGAAAACCGGTCATTACCATGGCAACGACAGATATGGCCGCTACCGCTTGGCGGGCGCGGACTAGAAAAGCGTTTGCGATCGAGATGACGACGGTCATGAAAGCCTCGGGTTCCAATCAGAATAATCCGGGAAACCCGATGCAGAAGCCGTGCCAAACTATAACAAATTGATTTTAAATGATTTTAATAATTCGCGACCTGGAATTTTATGGTTTTGGACGTGAATTCTTGCCCGGACAACCCGGCAGGATTTGCCTATTTTCTTATGTGTAAACATGAGGTTAATATGTTGATCAAGAAAGGGGCCCTTGGTTGTGGGGCGTCTTTGGCGTGAAAGGTTACGGGAATGAAGGTTTCCGGTGTAGGATCAGGACAGAAATCCGATCGCAGCAAACGGACGAGCAAGGTCGAGTCCGGAGGTTCCGGGTTCAAGGACACGCTCGCTCATTCCGCCGACGGCGTCGATGACGCCGAAGACGTTCGCGGCGTCGACGGACTTTCTTCCATTGCCGGCGTCGACACGCTGCTTGCCTTGCAATCCGTGGGCGACGTCAACGAACGCGAGGCCCGCAAGCGGATGATTCGCCGGGGCGAGGAAATTCTCGACAAACTCGAGGAACTTCGACACGGATTGCTGATCGGCAGCATGTCCCGGGAGAAACTTGAAGGACTGTCCAAAACCGTGCGCTTGAGCAGGGAGGACTGCGCCGATCCCAGATTGGGGGCGATCCTGGACGAAATCGAGCTTAGGGCCGAAGTCGAACTGGCCAAGCTGGCTCGGTTCGGCGTGGTCTTCGCCGCATAGTTCCAAAAACTCTTAAACCGTCCATCCCCCGCCCAGGGCCAGGAACAATCCGACCAGCGCCTGGACATGGGCCAGTTTGACCTGGACCAATTGGTCCTGCGCTTGGAACAAGGTCCGCTGCACGTTCAAGACCGTCAGGATGTCCACCGTCCCGCTGCGCATCTGCGCCAGAACGATTTCGTGGGCGTGCTGGGCGGTGGCGACCGCGGCCTTTTGCGCTTCTTCCTGCTTCGCGGTCATTTCCACCGCCGCCAGGGCGTTTTCCACATCCTGAAAGGCCGACACCACCGATTTTTGGTATGAGTTGGTCAGTTCCTGAATTTTGGCCTTGGAGAGGTCGATGTTTCCTTGCAGGGCATCGCCCCTGTAGATGGGTTGGGCAAGCGACGCTCCGATCGAGAACAGCAGGCTTACCGGGTCGAACAGATTTCTCAGCGCGTTGGATTCTACGCCTTGCTGACCGGTCAGGCTGATGCTGGGATAGACGCTGGCGATATTGAATTTGGTCGAGGCGTTGGCGGCGATCAGTTGCGCTTCGGCCGATTGCACGTCCGGTCGGCGTTTCAATAAGTCCGACGGCAATCCCGGACTGACCCTAGGAAGGGTGTCGGTGGTAAGCGCGGCGCGTTCCAACGTCAAGGCTTCGGGCAACGATCCGGTCAGAACCGCTAACGCAAACGTGCTTTGGCGAAGCTGTTGGCGCATGGGCGGAATTGCCGCCCGTTGCTCGGCGACGATGCTTTCCTGCTGGACGACGTCAAGGCCGGAGGCGGTGCCTACCTCCAAGCGCGCCTTGAAGGTTTCCAAAGTGTTCACGGCGTTGTTCAGATTGTCGTCCGCCACGGCCAAGCGGTCTTGCAGAGCCAGGATGGAAAAGTAGGTGTTGGCGACGCCCGCCTGAATGGTCAGATGGGTCGTTTGCAGATCGAAGCGGCTGGCGTCCAGTCCGGCCTTGGCGATGTCGCGGCTATCGCGGTTTTTGCCCCAAAAGTCCAGTTCGTAGCTGACGGCGGGCGCAATGCTGAAGGCGTTGGTATTGGCTTGCTTGCCGGTGCCCAGGTTTTGCGCTCCGGTTCGCGACGCACCGCCATTCAAGAACAGCGTGGGGAAAAGCGAGGAACTGGCGATGCGCAACTGCGCGTCGGCTTCCTGAACCCGGGCCATGGCCGCGCCGATATCGAAGTTACCCCGCAAGGCCTGGTCCATGACGCGGTCCAGCGGTTCATGGCCGAATTCCTTCCACCAATCCAAAGGCGGCGGAACGGCCCGATCGACGGTGCTTCCGCTCCACTCGGCCGGAGAAGGGGTTTCGGGTCTGACGTAATCCGGTCCGACCGAGCATCCGGCCAGGGCGAAAAACAGGGCATACAGGGGAATGATTCGCATTTTATTTTTCACGCTTTATATCTTGGCGGTTGGCAGTATATTGAACTGATCGGTTTAGTCTATCTCTACATCCATAGGGTTCGTCACGTGCATCTTTTCGGTCGTCGGTTCTTATTGCAAATTGTCGCGGTAATCGGGCTGGCGGGAGCGGCATTCCTGCTGTATGGCCGGTTCGGCCCGGCGGTTACCACGCCCGCGGCGGCCGTGGCTCCTCCGGCGGTGCCGGTTGGCGTGGCGACGGCCGTCCGGCAGGACGTGCCTTTGATCCTGACGGGACTTGGCAACGTTCAGCCTTACCAGCAAACCTTGGTGAGGCCCCAGGTCGACGGTCAATTGATCGAAGTCGGATTCCACGAAGGCAGCGAAGTCAAGGCGGGCGACGTTCTGGCCAAGATCGATCCGCGCACGTACCAAGCCGCCGTCGATCAGGCCATCGCCAAAAAGGCCCAGGACGAAGCGCAGTTGGCCAACGTTCGCGCCGACGAGAAACGGTATCAGGAACTTGCCGACCGCAATTTCATTTCGAGACAGCAACTTGACACCACCCGCGCGCAGGCCGCTCAGCTCGAAGCGGCGGTCAAGGGCGATGCGGCCAGCATCGCCAGCGCCCGCGTTTTGCTGGACTTCACCACCATTCGCGCGCCCATCAACGGACGCGCCGGTATCCGTCAGATCGACGTGGGCAATATCGTGCATCCCGGCGACGCCAACGGTATCGTCGTTATCACGCAACTCCGTCCGATCGCGGTCGTCTTCTCTTTGCCCGAGGATCAGGTTCCGCTGGTTTTGAACGCTCAAAGGAACGGAACGCTGGCGGTCACGGTGCTAAGCCGGGACAGTCAACAGGTCTTGGACCGGGGTCGTTTGGAACTGGTCGACAATCAGATCGACCAAACCACCGCCATGGTCAAATTGAAGTCGATTTTCGACAACAAGAACGGGATGCTGTGGCCGGGACAATTCGTCAACGCCCAACTGGAGGTGGGAGCCGTGAAGGGGGCCGTGACCGTGCCGGCCGCGGCGTTGCAGCACGGCCAGCAAGGGCAATTCGTCTGGGCGGTCAAATCCGACGGCGCCGTCGAGGCCCGGACGGTGACTCTTGGACAGATCAACAACGGCGCGGCCATCGTCGAAAGCGGAATACTCGCCGATGAGAAAATTGTGATCAGCGGCCAGTACCGGCTTAAACCCGGCGTTCGTATCGTGGAAACGGCAACCGGCGACGACGGCGCGAAATGAATGTATCCGCTCCTTTCATAAGACGGCCGGTTGCGACGATCCTGTTGATGGCGGCGGTGCTGCTGACCGGAATGGTGGCGTTTCCGTTGTTGCCGGTGGCTCCGCTTCCCCAGGTCGATTTCCCCACCATTCAAGTGACGGCGCAGTTGCCCGGCGCCGATCCGGCGACCATGGCGTCATCGGTGGCGACGCCGTTGGAACGTCAGTTTTCGCAAATTCAGGGAGTGGGCCAGATCACTTCGACCAGCGTGCTGGGCACCACGGCCATTACCTTGCAGTTTGTTTTGGATCGCAATATCGACGCGGCGGCCGGGGACGTTCAGGCCGCCATCAACGCGGCAAGCGGGCAACTGCCGAAAAACTTGCCGACGCCGCCAACCTATCGCAAGGTCAATCCGGCGGACTCGCCCATTCTGGTGTTCGGCATCCAGTCCGATACGCTGCCTTTGACTCAAGTCGACGACGCCGCCGACACCATTCTGGCGCAGCAGGTCAGCCGGATCAGCGGCGTGGGGCAGGTCAGTCTGGGCGGCGAGCAAAAGCCGTCCATCCGGGTTCAACTCGATCCCGGCAAAGTAGCCGCCATGGGGTTGAGCCTGGAGGAAATTCGCGCCGTTCTGTCCAACATTACCGTTGACCAGCCCAAAGGCATGATCGACGGGCCTAAGCGTAATTTCACCATTTACGCCAACGACCAGTTGGTGGACGCCGATTCCTGGAACAGCCAAATTCTCGCTTACCGCAACGGCTCGCCGATCCGCGTCAGGGATGTGGGGCAAGCGGTCGAAGGCCCCGAAAACAGCAAGATGATGGCTTGGCAGAACGGGCGGAACGGGGTCTATCTTCTGGTGTTCAAGCAGCCCGGCGCCAACGTCATCGACACGGTCGAACGCATCAAGGCGACGCTGCCGTTGTTGCAGGCATCGATTTCGCCTGCAATCCAGGTCAGCATTTTGATCGACCGCACGATCACCATCCGGGCTTCGGTAGAGGACGTGGAATTCACTCTGGTCCTGACCATCTTCTTGGTGGTGGCCGTGATCTTCCTGTTTCTGCGCAGCCTGTGGGCGACCGTCATTCCCGGCATCGCCGTTCCCTTGTCCTTGATGGGAACGACGGCGGCCATGTACGTGGCGAATTTCAGTTTGGATAACTTGTCTCTGATGGGATTGACCATCGCCGTGGGTTTCGTCGTCGACGACGCCATCGTCATGCTGGAAAACATCTTTCGCTATGTGGAAGAGGGCATGCGGCCCATGGAGGCGGCATTCAAGGGCGCCGGGGAAATCGGCTTTACCATCGTTTCCATCAGCCTGTCCCTGATCGCGGTATTCATCCCCATCATGCTGATGTCGGGCGTGGTCGGGCGGTTGCTGAGGGAATTCGCGTTCACCGTGACCTTGACCATCGTGGTGTCCATGATCGTGTCTCTGACGTTGACGCCGATGATGTGCGCCCGCGTTTTGAAGTCCGAGCACAGTAAGACTCACGGGCGGCTGTACATGGCGTTCGAACGCGGTTTCGACGCCATGATCAGGGCGTATGAGCATGGTCTGGACTTGGTGCTTCGCCATCAGAGGCTGACATTGTATGGGTTCGTGGCCACGTTGATGGTGACGATTTGGATGTTCACCGTTATTCCCAAAGGGTTCTTTCCGCAGCAGGACACGGGAATTCTGTTCGGCGTGATCGATACGTCCCAGGACGTGTCGTTCGAACAGATGAAGCGCTACTACAAGCAGGTGACGGACATCGTCGCCGCCGATCCAGATGTGGTTGCCTGGGCCGGAGGCATCGGCGCCGGGGGGCCAACCGTTCAGACCATGAACAACGGCCGCGTGTTCATGGGGTTGAAGCCCAAGCCGTACCGGACGGATTCCACCTATCAAGTGTTGGACCGAATCCGGACGAAGGTTTCGGTGGTGCCCGGAATCGCGCTGTTCATGCAGGTTCCCCAGGACATCAACATCGGCGGGCGTCTCAGCCGGACCCAATATCAGTTCACGCTTCAGGACGCCAATCTCGACGAGATCAATGAATGGGCGCCCAAGATTCTGGCGCGTTTGACGACGTTGCCGCAATTGCAGGATGTGGCGACCGATCAGCAGATCAACGGGGCGACGGCGACGCTGACCATCGACCGCGATCAGGCGGCCCGGTTCGGCATCGAACCCCAGGAAATCGACGATACCTTGTACGACGCCTTCGGACAGCGGCAGGTGGCGCAGTATTTCACCCAGCTCAACGCCTACCATGTGATCGAAGAGATTCTGCCGTCCTTGCAGGGCGATACGAAATCGTTGGATAAAATCTACATGCGCTCGCCCGCGACCGGGCAGCAGGTTCCCCTGTCCAGTTTCGTCAAGGTCGATACGCAGCCGGTCAATTTGCTGTCGGTCAATCATCAGGGCCAGTTCCCCGCCGTTACCCTGTCCTTCAACCTGCGTCCGGGCGTGGCGCTTGGACAGGCGGTCGACGCCATCAAAGCCGCCGAACAAGAGATGGGGGCGCCGTATACCTTGGTGGGGACCTTTCAGGGCACGGCCCAGGCATTCCAGGATTCGCTGGTCACCATCCCCTATTTGATCGTTGCCGCGCTGGTGACGGTCTACATCATCCTGGGCATGCTTTACGAAAGTTTCGTGCATCCCCTGACCATCCTTTCGACTTTGCCTTCGGCGGGAGCGGGCGCGCTTTTGTTCTTGATCCTGTTCCATCAGGATATGTCGGTGATCGCCTTGATCGGGATTTTGCTGCTGATCGGCATCGTAAAAAAGAACGGCATCATGATCGTCGATTTCGCCATTCAGGCGCAAAAGGGAGGGCTGTCCCCCGATGCGGCGGTACGCCAAGCGTGCCTTCAGCGCTTCCGGCCGATCATGATGACCACCATGGCCGCCATTCTGGGCGGTTTGCCCCTGGCCCTGGGGACCGGAACGGGATCGGAATTCAGGCAGCCGCTGGGCATTTCCATGGTCGGCGGTCTTGTGGTCAGTCAGGCGCTGACATTGTTCACCACCCCGATCATCTACCTTTTCTTTGAAAAGGTGTTCCACAAAAGGAAATAGACAAGCATTAAGTTTGGGTGCAGATTCGGACGGCTTTATTGTCGCTTGAAAGGGCAAGAAGAAGGGTTCTCGGACAATGGGTGACGGGACAAGCTATCGTTTATCCGCGCCAAAGCCGGATGCCGTTAACGGCGGGGCGGTTCGTTTTGACCTGATCAACATTCTTCCGGTCGGCATCTTTGAAATCGACAAGGATATTGGCATCATCTTCGCCAATGAACAGATGCTCAAATTTTCGGGGTTGAGCCGCGAGGAGTTTTCCGGCCTGGGCTGGCAAAGGAGCATCTACCCCGAGGATCGGGAGCGCCTTCTTGCGCAATGGGACGATATTTGCTCGCGCCAGGAAGTCGGCACCATCCACCTGCGCTATTTGAAGCCCGACGGAACCGTATCGCGGCTTAAAATCAATCTGGTGCCGCGTTTCGACGACAACGGCGCTTTCATCAGTTATGTCGGCACGGCAACCGACGTGACCCGGATCAAGGAACTGGAAGACGAACTTCGAACCAATGTCGTCCATCTTCAGGCCATGCTGGACAATTTTCCCGGCGTTATTTTCAGTCTGTTTTGCACGCCGACGCGCATCGAATTGCTGTTCGTCAACGAGGGCGCCGAGCGGTTGACGGGGCTGAGCCGGTTGGAGGCGACCTTCAGCCAACCCGAAACCTTGATGTCGTGGGTTCACCCCGAAGACAGAAAGCTGCTGGCCAAGGCCCGGGGGCGGCTGCTGGCGGGTGATCGTTACCGGGAACGGATCAGGGTCTTCAGACCCGAAGGAAGCATGTATTGGGCCGATATCCGCATCTCGCCGATGGAACAGCGCGGGGGCGGGGTGGTGTGCGAGGGCATGGCCATCGACATTACGCAGGAAATGGAAGCCAGAAAGGAACTGCAATGGCGGCAGTTGGAATACACGCGGCTGGAACGCCAAATGCAGGAAGCCAGGAAACTTGAATCGCTGGGGCGGTTGTCCGGCGGCATCGCCCATGACTTCAATAATCTGCTGGGCGCCATTTTCGGGTTTGCTCAATTCGTGGCCGAGGATATCGGTCAAGACCATCCGGCGTACCGAAACGCCAGCCTGATTTTGGACGCGGCCGACCGGGGCAAGGGGATGGTCGCCCAAATCTTGTCGTTCGCCAGACAAACGGGGGCGGTTCGCCGCCGCATACGGCTGGAGGACGTGGTTCAGGACAGCGACGCCCTGATCAGAGTGGCGGTTCCCGCCTCGGTGACCATAGACATCCTGATCGATCCGATCGGATTGATGGTCGAAGCCGATCGGACCCAGATTGGACAAGTGTTGTTGAATCTGTGCATGAACGCCAGGGATGCCTTGGAAGGCGATGTGGGCAGAATCAGCATTCAGGTTGAAGCCATGAATCCCGGTTCTCCGTGGCTGAACAGATTGGCGAGCCGGATTCCCGGGACGAGTCCCACCGTCGACGTATGGACCGAGCCGGACGGGATGATCGTGGGCGTGGTCGGTTTCGCCAATCGGGACGTGCCTTGCGCGGTTCTGCTGGTGTCGGATAGCGGATTGGGAATGGACAAGGCCCAAATGGAGCGCATTTTCGATCCGTTCTTCACCACCAAGGATTTGGGCAAGGGGACCGGTCTTGGGTTGTCGGTCGTCCACGGCATCGTTCTGGAACACGGCGGGGCGATCATCATTCGCTCGCGTCCGGGATTGGGCACGGAAATTCGGGTCGTAATGCCGGGACTTCCCATTGAAGGCGAGGCAGTCCAGGATCAGCAGGAAATCGTCCATGACGTTTCTCCCGGAAGCGTCATCGTCGTCGACGACGACCAAAATTTCGGGGACATGCTGGCACAGCTTATGGCTCGGAAAGGATGGCGCGTCGCCTATTATTCCGACTCGCTCGCGGCCTTGGAGGCTTTCGGAAAGGAACCCGATCAGTGGGATCTGGTGATTTCCGATCAGGTGATGCCCAACCTGCGGGGACAGGATTTAGTCAGTCGGGTCAAATCGATCAATCCGGCCGTTACGTGCATCTTGTGTACCGGGTATGACGAAACCATCAGCGAGGAAACGGCCAAGCGGCACGGGGCATCGTTGTTGTTGCATAAGCCGTTGACGGCAAAGCAGTTGCTGCAAGCGTTGGCGGTGGTGTTGAAATCTAGACAGGTGTAGGGGACAATTGACTCATTTCTCGCTTCTTTTCTTGCGATGCGGTGATCAAGTTCATATATTCCGCTCACTTGAGAGGGAATAGAATGTCGATCAAACTTCCGCTTGGATACCAGCCCACCGATACCGAACCTTTCATGAACGATGTCATGAAGGAGTACTTCCGCCAAAAGCTTCTGGCGTGGCGAGACGAGTTGCTGCGCGAATCGGGGGCGACCCTCAGTCATCTCCAGCAGGAGGGCGGCGCTCAGGAGGCCGATTTGGCCGACCGCGCCACCACGGAAACCGACCGGGCGCTGGAGCTGCGTACCCGCGACCGCGAACGCAAGCTGATCGCCAAGATCGATGCGGCGCTGGAACGGATTGTCGAGGGCAATTACGGTTATTGCGAGGAAACCGGCGAGCCCATCGGCGTGCGCCGCCTTGACGCAAGACCCATCGCCACGATGTCCATCGAGGCCCAGGAACGCCACGAGCGCTTGGAACGTACCCACCGGGACGAAACGTAATTTATTTTCCGGTCAGTCCGTAAACGGCGTCCATATCGGTGATCGTTCCGGAATCGTCGCTTGTCAACAGCAGCGGCTGATGGGACTTAAGCAACGCTCGGCCGCCGTGATCGCCCTTCAGGGCGGCCAATTCGGCCCCGAACGCGCTGCCGAAACCGACCGGGTGTCCGGTTCTGTTCCCGCAAAAGGGCGCGACGATGGCGGTTGGCGTCAAACGGGCCGCCAGCGCGGCGATCGTGCCGGTTTGAATGAAAGGCATGTCGCCCAACGTCACCATCCATCCGGTTTTCGTCGGCGTTTGTTCGACCGCCGCAGCCAAGGTTAACCCCAATCCATCGGTTTGAACGGTTAAATACGTCAATCCGCGTTCCTTGAGCAGGGCGATCAGCGCCTGGTTGTCAGGTCTGACGATGGTGACGACCCGATCAAGCGCCGCCGTCATGGCGGCGATGGCGGCCAGGATGACGGGCGTGCCGTGGCCGGGCCACGGCGGGGGAATTGGGTCGGTCAGTTTGTCGCGTCCGGTCATGGCCCGGTAGCGGACGCCCGATCCCGCGGCCAGAACGATGCCTGCAATCATCGCTGGGGCTCTGTTTTGCCGTTTTTGACGGCGATAATTTCCGCCAGGATCGAAACGGCGATTTCGGCGGGCGAGCGGCTGCCCAAATCGAACCCGACCGGCCCGTGAAGACGGTCAAGTTGTTGGGGCGTCAGATCGAATCCGGCCAGCCGGGATTTGCGTTTTCGGGTATTCGCCATCGATCCCAGCGCTCCCACGTAGAACGCCGGCGATCTAAGGGCGGTGATCAAGGCCATGTCGTCCAACTTCGGATCGTGAGTCAGGGCGACGATGGCGGTATGGGCGTCGGGAACGACGGATTCCACCACGTCGTCGGGCATTCCGGGAATAAGGCGGCCGTCGGCGGCGTCCCAGCTTTTGACATAGTCCTTGCGGGGATCGCAGATCATGACGTCGAAATCCAGGGTCAGGGCTATTCGGGCGGTCAGTTGGGAAATTTCGCCCGCTCCGATCAGCAACAGCCGCCATTTAGGGCCGAAAACCTGGGCCAGGACGCCTTCATCGAAGCGCAGGGGCGGGTGTCGAGCGGGCGGGGCGGCGATCCCGGTCGATCCGGTGGACAGGGTCAATGTCCGCAAAGCCACGCCGTGACCGGCGGCGATGGTCAGAATGGTTTCGATCCAAGCGGCCTGGTCCAGATTTTCGCGGACGATACGCAATGTGCCGCCGCAGGGCAGGCGAAACCTGTTGGCTTCTTCCTGGGTGATGCCATAGGTCAAAATCTGGGGCAGGGCGGGGATGTCGCCGTGATGGATGCGGTCCAGCAAGTCGGCCTCCACGCATCCGCCCGATACCGACCCGGTCAATGCGCCGTCGGCGCGGATGGCCAGCAAGGCCCCCGGTGGGCGGGGGGCGGAGCCGAACGTTTGCACGACGGTATGCAGGACCACGGCGTATCCGGATTTCCGCCACTCCAATGCCTGGGTCAGGACATCCAAATCTTGCGACTGCATCCGCTTCCGTGTCCCTATCTGCCGACCTTGTCCCACACCCGTTTGGCGATTGCCCGGTAGACCGCGCTGTGCGGCGAGTCGGGAGCGGCGGCGACGATGGGAGCGCCGTCGTCGCCCGCCATACGGATGCCGATGTCCAGAGGCACTTCGCCCAAGAACTCGACGCCCAAAGCCTCGGCCTCGGCCTTGGCTCCGCCGTGACCGAAGATGTGATCCTCGTGACCGCATTTGGGACAGATATAGGTGCTCATGTTTTCGATGATTCCCAAAATGGGAATGTCGGTCTTCCTGAACATGTCGATGCCCTTGCGTGCGTCCAGCAAGGCGATGTCTTGCGGGGTCGACACGATGATGGCGCCGCTTAACGGAACGCTTTGGGTCAAAGTCAGTTGCGTGTCTCCGGTGCCGGGCGGAAGGTCGACCACCAGTACGTCCAGATTTCCCCATTCCACGTCGCTCAGCAATTGCTGGATGGCGCCCATGACCATGGGACCGCGCCAGACCACGGCGGTGCCTTCCTCGATCAGGAAGCCCATGGACATGCACACGATGCCGTGCCGGGAGATGGGTTTGATCTTATTGTCGGCGCCAGCCTCGGGCCGCGAGGTTATGCCCAGCATTCGCGGCTGCGACGGACCGAATACGTCGGCGTCGAACAGCCCGGTTTTCAATCCCAGATTGGACAGGGCAACCGCCAAATTGACGGCGGTGGTCGATTTGCCCACTCCGCCCTTGCCCGACGCCACGGCGACGACCGCCTTGATTTGGGGAACCAGATTCTTTTGAACCGGACGATGGTCGTGTTGATGGTGGTGACCATGTGCGTGTCCGTGTCCGTGATCATGGTGGTGGGCATGATCATGAGGCCGTTCGGCGGTCAGCACGGCGGTCGCGGTCAGCACCCCCGGCAGGGCGGCAACCGCCTTTTCCGCCGCTATCCTTAGCGGGTCCAGGCGCGGCCCGCGCTCGGGATCGACCTGTATGGCGAAACTGACATGGCCGTCTCTGACGATCAGACCGCCGATCATACCCAGGCTGACGATGTCGGCCTTGCGATCCGGGTCGATAACCTTGGACAATGCCGCCTTTACCGCCGTTTCATCCACCTGAGCCATACCGTTTTCTCCTTCTATCCTCGACCAAAAAGTTTCTGTAGACTTTATGTAAGGGATATCCGGGGAGGTTTCCATGCTTAGCTTCTTGATTTGTTTGGGGGCGCTGGTCTTTTTGATGGTTGTCGCCTATCGCGGGTTCAGCGTCATCCTGTTCGCGCCCATCGCCGCCCTGGCGGCCGTGCTGCTGACCGACCCCAAAGCGGTATTGCCCATCTACAGCGGTTTGTTCATGGACAGCATGGTGGGCTTCGTCAAAAACTATTTTCCCGTATTCATGCTGGGCGCCCTGTTCGGCAAGGTCATCGAGATGTCGGGTTTCGCCCGCTCCATCGTGCGCGCGGCGATCGGCATTGTCGGCCGCGAACACGCCATTCTGTCCATCGTTCTGGTTTGCGCCGTACTTACCTATGGCGGCGTTTCGCTGTTCGTGGTGGTGTTCGCCGTCTATCCGTTCGCGGCGGAAATGTTCCGCCAAGGCGACATTCCCAAACGATTGATTCCGGGCACCATCGCCTTGGGCGCCTTTTCCTTTACCATGGATTCGCTGCCGGGTACGCCGCAAATTCAGAACATCATTCCCACCACCTTCTTCAAAACCGACGGCATGGCGGCCCCCACGCTCGGCACTATCGGCGCGGTGTTTATTTTGATCGTCGGCGTCGGCTATTTGCAGTGGCGCCGCCGTCAAGCCCATCAAGCCGGAGAGGGGTACGGGCAGGGTCATTTCCAAGAACCGGTCGTTCTGTCCGACGATCGTTTGGTCAATCCGGCGATCGCCGTTTCGCCCCTGATCGTGGTCGGCCTGATGAATTTCATTTTCACCCGCTACATCGGTCCCGCTCTCTACGGAACCACCAGCGAGGTTCTGTTGAACCCCTCCGCCAAGCCGGTGGTTCAACCGGTGGGCAAATTTCTGGCCATCTGGTCGGTAGAGGCGGCCCTGGTGCTGGGTATTCTTACGGTGTTCCTGTTCGCCTATAAGACCTTGTCCAATTCCTTCGCCGAAGGCAGCAAGGCCGCCATAGCCGGTTCGTTGCTGGCGTCGATCAACACCGCGTCGGAATACGGGTTCGGTTCGGTCATCGCCGCTTTGCCCGGGTTCATCGTCATCAAGGAGGCGCTGACATCGATTCCCAATCCGCTGATCAACGAGGCCTTGACCGTCACCTCGCTGGCCGGCATCACCGGGTCGGCGTCGGGCGGAATGAGCATCGCGCTGGCCGCCATGGCCGATCAGTTCATCGCCGCCGCCAATGCCGCCGGAATACCCTTGGAAGTGCTGCATCGGGTGGCGTCCATGGCCAGCGGCGGCATGGATACCTTGCCTCATAACGGCGCGGTCATCACGCTGCTGGCGGTCACCGGGTTGACTCATCGCCAATCCTACCGCGACGTGTTCGCCGTGACCTGCATCAAGACCGCGGCGGTGTTCGTGGTGATTTCTGTCTATTATCTGACCGGGCTGGTTTAAAAGGTCGACTCAAACGAGTCCCCCGTAAAAAGTCCCTCGGCTTTGCCTCGGTGTACTTTTCACACCCGACAAACGAGCGAACCCGCCGTGAATTTCACGGCGGTTTCTAGGCGTAACCAGTCATTTCTTTTCCCTTCGTTCGCCGCAGACGGTCAGGCCGTCTGTTGCTGCGATGTGGAATTGCCTTGGCCTTGTCCGGACGAATTGGAGCTTCCGCTGCCGTCAGCCGTCTGTATGACGTCCGCTTGCCCGGAGGGTTGCTGTCCGCCATGGGACGACGGTGCCGGAGATGCTTCGGGCCCTTGATGCCGTCGGTACTCGTCAATCACTTGTTGAGAGGGAAATTGTTCCAGAATCTTTCCTTGATCGTCCAACACGACCAGAACCGCGATCCCAGTGCTCGGGTCAACATGCGTTGCCGGGCTGAAATAGGGAGGCGATACCTGCGCTGGTTGCGTCGTTGCCGCTGGTGAGGATTGACTCTGAGAATGATCGCCGCTGCCAGATGACACACCTGGGGCGGACGTCGTGGACGGCCATTGAGGCCCGGTTGTGGGGGCTACAGTCATTTTCTTCTCGCTTTCTTGCGAGCACGAAGCCACTTCGGACTTCAATGCACATTACTATCGCACTTCTACGACGATCATATATTGATGAAGCATCCGGTCTCCGTCAAGCGTTATTTTTCTTAATCCATCGGTTATTTAAGACCGGGATGAACGGTTCGCCGCTTGAGTCAGCCGCATAAGGGCGCGGGCGGTTATTTCTTGAGCGGGCAATCCGGTGGTTTTGCAATCGATTTCCGCATCAAGAAGCACTTCAAGAGCCAAGCTTAGGCGGTCAATCGGCCAGCGGCCCGCTTGCCGCCGGAAGCGGTCGGCGGACTTGAAGAATACCGGGGGTTTCAATTGTTCCATGGCCTGTTCGGTCGAGGCCCCCCGGGCGATCCGGCTTTTAACCAGATGCAGACGCGTGAAATGCCGGACGACCGAGCGCAGAATGGTGATCGGGGATTCGCCGTCGGCCAGCAGACGATCCAGGGTACGTTGACTTTCGGCGTGGTTGCCGTCGGCGGCGGCCAAAGCCAGATCGTCCATGGACAGTTGGGCGCTGTCGCCGATGCAGGCGATGGCGTCGTCCAAACCCACCTTGCCGGGTGCCCCCATATAAAGGATCAGCTTGGTCAATTCCATCCGGCTTAGACGGCGGTCTCCGCCCAGATTGGCGGACAAAAATTCCAAGGCATCGGGTTCGGCGGTCAAGCCGTTTTCCTTCAGCATGGCGACGATCAAAGAGGTCAGCGAGTCGCCTTCGTCGGCGTAACAGGCGATAGCGGCGGCGTTGCCTTTGGCTTCGAACAACTTCCGCAACGATGATTGCCTGCCCAGTTCGCCCCCCTCGAACAAGACCAGGGCATCGCCAGCTGGATTGTCCAGAAGGCCGTTTGCGGCCGAAGTTCCGGCGTCCGATGCGTCACGCACGATCACCACGCGCCGCCCGCCCGTCATGGCGATGGCATGGGCTTCATCGGGCAGCAGCGCCGGATCGGACACGATGCGGGCTTGCGGCACGTCGGCCACCCGAAAGGGGTCGCGCAAATCGTCGACCACGGTTTTGGCCAGCCGATCGATGCGCTCGCGCACCAGACCCTGATCGGGCCCGTATACTAGAACGGCGAGACATCCCGGATCGGGAGATTTTAAAAAGGGTTCGATCCGGTTGGGTTTGACGATCATTGCGGATGGGTATCGAGGAAGACGGCAATCCGATCCGTGATCAAATCGGCCATATTTTCCAAAGCTTGACGCTCGGTATCCCGCTCGGCGGCAACGCTTGCGTAACGAGGGCCAAGATAGTTGACGCTGTCGTTGGCGGTGAATTGTCCGTTCGCGGCCCGTTGCCCGGTCTGATAATTCAACAGTTGCCACCGCACGACGAGTTGCATTTCACCGCCGCTGGCCGTGGCGTTCTTCTGGTAATTAATGCCGGTCATGTTTTCTTCGATCGCCACCTGCAAACGATATTGCGGGCCCGATTGACTTTCTTCCGAATGAAATCGCTGCAAAAGGGCGGTGTAAAGAATTTGTCCCTTCCGTTCATCGATCGGGGTGACGTGGACGGCGGACAGGCGCTTGTCCACTTGAGTCGAATTCGCCGAACGGGAATACAGGGGATGAAAGCCGCAGCCGCCCACGGCCAGGGCCAAGATGGCGGCGGGAAGGATGGGCTTACGCCACCACATTGACGATCCGATTGGGCACCACCACCACCTTGCGAGGCTGCTTGCCCGCCAGCAGAGCGACGATTTGAGGCTGTTGCAGAGCCAAGGCTTCCGTCGTTTCGGGCGGGGAATCCTTGGGCAGTTGAATGGTTGCGCGCAGCTTGCCGTTGACTTGAACGGCGATGGTTACCGTATCGTCCACCAGCAGGGCGGGGTCGGCCTTGGGCCATGGGGTCAAGGCCAGCAGGCGGTCATGTCCCAAGATCGACCATAGTTCCTCGGCCAGATGGGGCATCAACGGACCGATCAGCAGGGCGGCGGCTTCTAGACCTTCGCGCAGTACCCAGGCCGCGCCCTCGCCGTCCGACGGGCCGCCGTTGAATTCGCCCAGGGCATTGGTCATTTCACGGATGCGGGCGACCGCCTTGTTGAATTGAAAGCGTTCCAGGTCGTCGTCGACTTGGGCAATGGCCCGATGGATAAGCGGTCTAACGGTGGCGGCGCGACCGCTGAAGGCGGCGGGTTGCGGACTGTTGGCGGGGGGAAGAGGCACGGCCGGGTTCGCAGCCAACCGCCACAAACGATTGACGTAACGCCATGCCCCGTCGATACCCGCCTCGGTCCATTCCAAATCCCGTTCGGGCGGCGAATCGGACAGCATGAAAAGTCTGGCGGTATCGGCGCCGTAGGTGGCGATGATATGGGCGGGGTCGACCACGTTCCGCTTGGACTTGGACATTTTCTCGGATCGACCGCGGATGACTCTGGTTCCGTTTTCCACCTGGACCAAATCGCCGGTATCGGATTTGGCCACGTCCTCGGGATAAAGCCAATTCCCGGTCTCGGATTTAAAAGTCTCGTGGCAGACCATTCCTTGGGTCAACAGTCCGGCGAACGGTTCGGCGACGTTGAGATAGCCGCATTCCTTGAGGGCGCGGGTGAAGAACCGGGAATAAAGCAGATGCAGGACCGCATGCTCGATCCCGCCGATATATTGATCCACCGGCAACCAAGCGTCCGCCACGTCCCGCTCGAACCCGACGGTTTCCGCTTGCGGTGAACAAAACCGGGCAAAATACCACGAGGATTCGAAAAAGGTGTCGAAGGTGTCGGTTTCCCGCTCGGCCTTGCCGCCGCAACGGGGACAGGCCGTGTGCTTCCAGGTAGGATGGCGGGCCAAGGGATTCCCCGGTTTGTCGAAGCTTACGTCCTCGGGCAGGCGAACCGGCAAATCCGAGGCGGGAACAGGAACCGCGCCGCAGACCGGGCAGTGGATGATGGGAATGGGGCATCCCCAATAGCGTTGCCGGGATACGCCCCAATCGCGCAAGCGCCAATTGACGGTGCGGTGGCCTTGTCCCTGGGACTCGATCCTGGCGATGGCGGCGGCTTTGGCCTCGGCCACCGGCAGACCGTCGAGAAAATCGGAATTGAACAATACCCCGTCCTCGGTATGGGCTTCGTCGGCGATGGCGAAGGTTGCTGCGTCGGCGCCCGGGGGCAAAACCACGGGGCGAACCGGCAGGCCGTATTTCCGGGCGAAATCCAAATCCCGCTGGTCGTGGGCCGGACAGCCGAAAACGGCTCCGGTGCCGTATTCCATCAGCACGAAATTGGCGACGAACACTGGAATATCGCGGTCGGCGGCGAAGGGATGAACAACCGTCAGTCCGGTATCGTACCCCAATTTCTCGGCGGTTTCCAAAGCGGCTTCCGAAGTGCCGATGTGGTCGCACTCGGCAATGAAGGCTGCCAAGCGGGGATTGGTTTCGGCAAGCTTTTGAGCGATGGGGTGGTGGGCGGAAATTGCGACGAACGACGCGCCGAACAGCGTGTCGGGTCTGGTGGTGAAAACCTCGATATGATCGGCGCTGCCGGTCAGCGTCCAACTGAACTTCAATCCCTCGGACTTGCCGATCCAGTTTTCCTGCATTATCCGGACGCGTTCGGGCCATCGTTCCAGACCGGAAAGCGCGGACAACAGCTCTTCGGAGAATTGGGTGATCTTCAGGAACCACTGGGACAGCAGCCGCTTTTCCACCAAGGCTCCCGACCGCCACCCCCGGCCGTCGATGACTTGTTCGTTGGCTAGAACGGTGTTTTCCACCGGGTCCCAATTGACCCACGATTCCTTGCGGTAAACCAGCCCGGCGTTCAGAAAGTCCAGGAACATCTTTTGTTCGTGGCGATAATAGTCCGGTTCGCAGGTCGCCAACTCCCGCGACCAATCGTAGGACAGGCCCATGGATTTAAGCTGTTCGCGCATGGCGGAGATATTTTCCCGCGTCCATTCGGCGGGATGCGCGCCGCGTTCGATAGCCGCGTTTTCGGCAGGCAGTCCGAACGCGTCCCATCCCATGGGATGCAGCACGTCATATCCCTTTGCCCGGCGGTGGCGGGCGACCACATCGCCCAGCGTGTAATTGCGGACATGACCCATATGAATTTTTCCCGATGGGTAGGGAAACATTTCAAGCACGTAGTACTTAGGGCCGGTTGGCAGCCGCCCGGCCTTGAAAACCTGCTTTTCTTCCCAAATGCGTTGCCAGCGGGCTTCCGCCTCGCCGACATTATAGCGGTCGTCCGCCATTGTCTTCGCGCCCTATGGTGAGGTGGTGGACGCGATCCGCAGTTGCCGCGCCCTGGTTAGGATGGAATTTTCGATGTCGGCCCCCATCTTGCCGTCGATCTTGGCGTCGACCCACTGTCCGGAAGCGTCCTTGGTTTGTTTGAACACCGAGACGCGAACGCCGTCCGATCGCAATGCCTTGTCCAGAATATAAACGTTCAGCTTGTAACGCTGGGCGGGGCCTTCGGGCAGTTGATACCAATCGGTGATGATGGTGCCGCCGAACGGATCGGCCGTGGCGATCGGCATGAACGACACGGTATCCAAAGCGGCGCGCCACAGAAAGGCGTTGACCGAGACGCCTGCCGGGTCGGCTGGCTTCTTTTTGCCGTCGAAGGCGCCGTAAAAATTAAAAAGGGAATCCGTTTTGCTGTCGTTCATCCGCGGCGAACTGTCGCTTTTATCCTTTTCGGGATAAGCAGCCCTGACGGAATCGCCCCCACCGCATCCGGGCAAAAGCGCCAACGGCAACAGCACCACAAGGGCTCGGGTAAAGAGAAATGCAGGCTTCAACATTGTCGACGATCTCGCGTAGGAATCCCATAGGTTCGGCAGAATGTAGCAGCCGTCCCAAAAGTCACAAGAGGATTCGTATCCGGGGACGAACAGAAGCTCGGCACGCCGTGGCATGCGCCGCCGTCGTCCGGAGCCTTATCGAGATTCTTCCGGGATTTGTTTAAGATTGTCGACGGCATATTCGGCCGATCGAATCCACGCCAGATCGTTGTCGCCCCGAAACGTATAATTTCGAGCAAGCACCGTCTGCCCCGTCGACGCATCGATAATGTTCATTTGCAGGTACATTAGCAGATTGCTTTGGCGAAACACCCACGCGGCCAAGATCCTGTCGGCGCCGACGCTGTCGGCGATCTCCTTGAGACAAGGCGGGCACAAATGGATGGAACCGCGATTCTTGTTCTTGGCGACGATTTCGGCGGCGCCCGCCATGTCGGCCACGTCGTAGGTCCCGCTTTCGGCCAAGCCTTCCCGCAAGTGGCGCGTCAGGGAATCCAGACGGTAAGGCCACGAGCTTTGCCGTCCGGCATCGGAAAGATCGCCTTCGATGACCGCATCGATAACCGCGATCTTGCGCACCGGTTCGGCGTGGGCCAAAGCGGCCGGAAGGACCAGGAAAAAAGACATAAGGAGAAGCCAACGTCCGCGCATAAGGAAAACCTTTCTGTTTGCAGGTCCATAGGGAAGTCTACACTCGCCGGTTAAGGTCGGCATACCACCAAATTTCGCCCGGCTTGCTTGGCGGCGTACAAAGCTTCGTCGGCGTGGTCCAGAATGGACTTGACGGTATCGCTGGCAGAGGCCAGGGCAGCAACGCCGAAACTGGCCGTAATCTTGAGCTTGGCGCCGCCGGACAGGATGGTCTCGTCTTCGGCCAGCTTCTTGCGTAATGTTTCGGCAAGAATTTGGGCGTTGGCGGTCGAGGTTTCCGGCAAAAGAACGGCGAATTCCTCCCCCCCCAAACGTCCCAGCGAATCCGATGATCGCATATTGGCGCCCAGAAGGTCGGCTACTCGGCGCAAGACCGTGTCGCCGACCGCGTGGCCGTAAGTGTCGTTCACTTTCTTGAAGAAATCGATATCGACCATGATCATCGCCATATCGCGTTCGTAGCGGAAGCTTCGCAGCAGCTCGGCATCGGCCTTTTCCAGAAAACAACGGCGGTTCAACAACCCGGTCAAGGGATCGGTGGTCGCGAGAATGGTGAGTTCCTCGGTCTGCCGTCGCAACAAATCTTCCATTTCCCGGCGGCGGGTGATGTCCGTATGCGTTCCGATGGTGCGCAATGCACGACCGTTCTCGGCGCGAAACAGCACGACCCCCCGCACCAGAAACCAACGATAGGTGCCGTCGTCGCAGCGCAGGCGATGTTCGAAATTCAGTATCGTTTCGGTTCCTGACCGCACGTTTTCGATGCGGGTTCGCAAATCGCCCGCGTCATCCGGGTGCACCCGACACAGCCATTCGTCGATGGGGGCGGCGCCTGCCCGGTCATGCACGTTCAGCATGCGCCACCAGTCGCGCGAGAAATAGGCAGTTTCGGTCAGGGTGTCCCAGTCCCACACGCCGTCGCCGACCGCTTCCAGCGCCAGTCGCCACCTTTCCTCATTCTCGGCCAACTGACGTTCGGCTTGCAGCAAATGGTTCTGGCGTATGCCGGAAGCGATGCCTGCGATCAACAAGTCGCAATCGAACGGTTTGGAATAGAAACGAAAGATATTGCCGCTGTTCAACGCATCGATAGCGGTGCTTTGATCGGCGTCTCCGGTCAGCATGATTCCAACCAATTGAGCGTCCAGGGCGCGCAATCGCTTAAGCGTCTCCATGCCGTCCATGCCGGGCATATGCATGTCGCATACCGCCACCGCGAACCGGGATTTGGCGGCCAGGGCGTCGGCGACCATCGTGACGGCCTGATCTCCGCTGTTCGCCGTCGCAATGGTCAGATGTTTGTGCAAGGTTCGCGACAGCGCCGTCAGCACGTTGGGATCGTCGTCGATGAGAAGAACGCGATCGGTCATGACTGTCGTCCTAGGCTCCCTTCCACCACCGCTCAATCGCCGCTCGGCCATTGTAATCGGGATCTGCTATTACTCCGTGCCTGAAATAATATCGCAAAAAAATGACGAGTGTGGTGATTTCTAGATTCCTACGATTATGCAGTCGGCACCGTTAGGAATTTAGAAAAGGACACCAGTCTACGGCAGATCCCGCAAACTTAACCCGCTAGGCGGCGGTTGCGCCGGGGAAGGGTCCGGCGCCGGTCCGACATCGTTCGCCGGGGAATAGCTTGCGGGAGGTGGCGGAGGAGGGGGGGGAAGATTGACCGCCTGTCGTTGCGGCGGGAGCGCGTAATAATATGTTTGCGCGGGAGGCGGGACGACGTAGTAAGTTTGCGGCTGCGCATAAACGGGGTAAGGCGCCGGTCGCAAATAGGGAAAAAACCTGGGGCCATACGCGGCGTGGCGATAGCCGAAGCCTCGCCATTCCCGGGCATCCGCGGCATTGTTGGCGCCCAGGGCCAATACACAGGTAAAGAACAATAAGGCGATCGGACGTCTTGTCATTCTGTTTGACGGAATACTGAACGGATTCATGACGCTCTCCCTCTTAACAGGAAAAACAGCCCTCAATTTTGTTCTTGCATCAACCATCTACCGCAACTGTGACTATTTTATGGTTCAGCGCGCGGCATCATGTTTTGTTCGGAACCGAGAATTGGGCCGTTTGTTCTCGGCCGTAATATCGTCTGGACAGATAACTCAAGGTGTCGGTCAGGTAGCGCGTAAGTTCGTCAAAGGAGACAATGCCGTCGCCGTCGCCGTAAGGGGCTTTGTCGGCGGCGCCTGCCATCCCCTTTAGAAAGTATTCGGTGAACAGGGCGTGGCTGCTGTCGGGTTCCCAGGACGCCACTTGGTCGCTGGCTCCGGCGGTAATCACCGTGATGTTTCCCGGCAAATCCGGATTTTTCGGTTCCAACCGGATCGGCGACGCCCGGGCGATCAGCGAATCGCCTGGGGACGCACCGGAGAAGCACGCCTCAATGACGACGGTCACTTTCTCGGCGGGCAGTTTGCTAAGGTTGCCGTACAATTGCGCCAAGGAATATCCGCCCAAGCCGATGCGGGCGGCATCCGCGTCCGATGGGACCAGATACGATCCCTTGCCGGATTCTCCGGGTGCGCCATGTCCGGCGTAATAAACGAAAACTCGCGATTTCCCGGATCGAATCCAATCGAACAATTGGCCGTGATTGGTTTCGCTGTTGCCAAACACCTGCGTCAATTGGGCGTTGGTGGCGTCCTTCAGCATGATGATGTTCGATTCCTTGATCCCCAAGGCTTGAATGGCGTAAAGCCGGACGCTTTCGGCATCCGCATAGGCGGGTTTCACGTTGGGAATGTCTTTCGCTTGCCGGGAATAGTCGGCATTGCCGATGATCACGGCCACATCGTCGGGACGCGGCTGCGCCTTGGGATAGGGCAAGGCCAAGACTTCGTCGGCAAATGGCTTGGGCGGCGGTGGCGGCGACGGCGGTTGAGCCTGCGGCGGATAAGGGGAAATGCCGACTTTACCGGTCGAAACATCCACGGCGGCAAGCAATTGACGTTCGGCGGCCAGGGCATTCCGAGTTCTTAAGGCGGCGTCGGGAAGCCCCATCGCTTGGCGCCATGCGTGATAAGAGTCGTCGACTTCGGCGAACAGTCTGGTCCTCCGGTCCCTGAATTCGGCGAAGGTCAAGACTCCGTCGTGCAGCATGTCGATCAATTGGCTTCCGGCCGACATGCCGCGCTTGAAAAAAGAATTGCCCCAAACGGCGGCGTCCTGAGAATCCCCCGCCGGAAGATGCATCGTATCGAGAAAGACGTTGACCTTGGCGACGCATCCTTGCCGCAACGCCGCCCATCGGGAAATGGCCTTCTTTTCAGTTTCGGTGGGATATCGCGGTTCGGGCTGCCCGTTCCGAGGCGGCGGCCCTCGGTCCAGAAAACCGACGGTGCCGCGGATGGCGTCCAGTTCCCTGCTGTTCTGGTAGGTCTGGCGGCATTCCTCGATGATCCGTTTCAGTTCGGGATGATCTCCATCCAGCGGAAGATAGGGCGGTCCGTCCGCCAGGGACGACGACCCGGCCGCCACCGCAGTAAGCGCAATTCCCGCAACGATGGAGGCTTTCCAATCCGGACCCCAAACCATGGTCAGGCTCCCATTCCGCCAAATGCAGCATAAGTGTACAGGATACACGTAACGAGTCTGTGAATAAATCCACAGAACGCCTGACCGCTTAGACGGTCGAGCTTGGTTTTTTTTCAAGACTTTTTGAAATCATGTGTCCCGATTGGTGAATTCGGAGCGCCAAAATTCAGCGTCTTTAGAATTTCCGAATCGATTGGGACCTTAGCGGTTGTTTTTCGTGTTCAACGGTTCGGGCGTTTCTGGCGCCAAGTTGGGCTTTGCGAAACCGGGCACGGTTTGTTCAGCTCCCGCCGGAAGAATTTTGGGTGGTTCGCTTGGCTTTCGTTCCGCCATGGGCGCGACCGGATCGGAGCCGATCGGTGCCGGATGATGGATCGTCAGCATGGCGACAATGACCGCCGTGACAGCCGCAGCGGCTATGCCCAGAGACCATTTCCAAGCCACAAGGGATTTTCTTGAACGGGAAGCGGCGGGCATTGCGGCCTTGGCTGCGTCGACCGCGTCCCGGGGAGCGTTCCCCGACCCGGCCATTACCTTTTCCAGGTACGCCATCGAACTGGTGGCGTCCAAAAGAATCTCCTCGGAATGGGTAAGGACTGTGCGCACGGCTTTCACGTCGTCCTGGTCGGCGGCGCCATCCCAACAGGCCGCCGTCCGCATAAGCGAAAGCTCGGGAGACGGAGCGGCCCCGTGCGATGCGGAGCTGAGGTCCGTTTCCTCGGCAATCTTGGAGAATAGGTACTGGACGGCGTTCCGGCTCATAAGGGTATCGTCTCCTTGCTGCGTCGTTAGACGGACGCCCGCCACTTTTTCACTGCGGAATTTTTACTTATTTCCTCGCGCAGCCGGATCAGAATCCGCTGCTTCATTTTGTATACGTCTTCTACCGGGACCGCCATCAACCGGGCGATTTCCCTGGCGGGCAAGGCGTCGGGACTGCCAAGCGTGATGCGGATATACACTCGTTCGACATCCGTCAAGCGTTGCGACGCCTGCTTCAGCGCGTCGGCAGCCTCCTCCAGCAGGCGTTCCGCTTCTTTTTCCAACAGCAAATCCTCGGGACCGTTGCGGTCGTCGACGAACTGGGAATCGTCCGGCAGCGTTACTTCCGCCGGTTTGCTTTTGGGATGAAGGCGGCGGATGAAGTCGATCAGCAGCCGGTCGACACTGTGCAGGATGAACCCGGCAAAGCTGCCCTGGCCTTGATAGGCTTTCAGGCGGCGGAAGTCGTCGGAGATCAGGCTGGCGCAAATGTCCTGATAGGCGTCGAGCCGCACGTCGACCCGATCCGTCGGCGATATGCGCCGCTTGATCAACCGGTCGATGTCGCGTTTGAAGAACGCCTCGAACGCCCGCCACCCGGCATGGGCGGGTTGGGAATGAAACAAAGCCAGCAACCGTTCGGCCAACACGTCGCGGCAGACCAGCGCCACATAGCTTTCCAGGCGGCTGGAGCCGTCATAGGCGCGCAGTCGATGAAATCCGTTGTTGCCCAAGGATCGATAGACGAAAGCGAACGCATCGCGGCAATCGTCCTCGGCCCCGGCCAGAACGGCGCAGGCGTTCCATACCGTATCGGCTGTGCGTTCCACCAGCCGCTCCCAAGCCAGCGGCTTGGCGGCAATCACGTCATCGACGATCCGGCGATCTTGCGGGCGGTTCTTGGACATCCCCATGATTTACCAGAAAAAACATTTCGGCAAAAATCATTCCTGAAAGTTGGAATATGGTTGATGGAAACGGCCAGCCTATGACATTATACGTCATATGAGAGCATCGCTTGTCATCGACCAACGTCTAGTCCTTCATGATGGGGCAATCATTCAGATTAAAGTTTGGCAAGTGCCAAGGTCGGTGCCGCCCTCGGAACATAGGCTGAAATACAGCCTGTTCTATGGCCGCCCAGGCGAACGTATTGTCGGTTACGACAATGAGCGCGGCAAAGGCGATCACAAGCATGTCGATGGGGTTGAAAGCCCCTATGCGTTTGTTTCCATTGAACGGCTGTTATCGGATTTTCGCGCCGATGTGGAAACCGTAAGAGGAGAAAGCCTATGAGCAAACTCAATGTCCATGTGGAAGGATGGGATGCCGTTGCCGCCCGTGTCGCCGATGTTTGGCATCAGGCGGAACGGGGAGAACAGGTGGCGGAAAGCCACCACTTGTCCTTCGCCACATGGGAGTCTTTGTCGGCTATCTTGACCGCCAAACGGCTTGAATTGCTAAGACATCTGCACCGTCATCCCGCCGTCAGCATTGCCGCTTTGGCCCGCGACCTGGATCGCGATTACCGGCGCGTCCACGAGGATGTGGACCTGTTGAGCCGCGCGGGCCTGATCGACCGCACCGCCGAAGGATTACACGCCGATTACGATTCGATCCAAACGACCATCGCCATGTGATGGGGCGGTTCGGTTAATAACTGCGCAAAGTGAAAAAGTCATCGCCTCTGCCAGGGATAAAAATCCCGGCAAAAATCATTGGGCATTCGTCTAAGGGAGTAACCGCGTCTTCGTTGTATCATCGGCGAAGGTCGTCAATGCCGTCCGGAAGGGGACAGGACATGGAGTTCAGTCTTAAACATGCCGTTTTGATCATGGCGGGAATGGCGCTTAGTTTGATGACGCTTAGCATGGCTTTGGCCGATACCAAGCCCGAGGCCGGGCCGGTTCCGTCGCTGGACTACGCCAAGGGACTGATCGAGGCCGAACGCTACGAGCAGGCCGTCGCCGTGCTGAAGCAACTGGACGATGGGTCGGACGGCGCCGCCGCGCAAATTAGCCTGCTGTTCGGACGGATTTATCTGTCCATCGGCAAACCGGCCAAGGCTTTGGATTTTTTCGAACAAGCTTCCTACGCCTCGCTGGATACCGAGGCCGAGGCCTATCTGGGACTGGGCGAGGCCGAGCTTGCCCTGGGCGATCTGACCAAGGCCCGAAAAGACGCCGCCATCGCCCTGAAAGCCGATCCCGATCTGGTCGCCGCCCATCTGGTGCTGGCCCGCGCCGACCAGCGGATCGGCCGCGCCGATCTGGCGATGGCCCGCCTTCGACAATTGCAGCAGGATCGTCCCGACTCGGAAGACGTGGTGGTGGTGCTGGCGCGCTATCTGGCCCAACAGGGCAATCCGGCGGCGGGCGTGACCGAACTGCAACGTTTCGTCGATCGGCATTCCAACGCAGCGCAAGCCTGGGATGCGATGGGGCTGATGGCGTGGGCCGTGGGCCGCAAGCCGGTGGCCGTCGAGGCCAGAACAACCGCGCAACGGCTTTACAGGGAACGCGGACAGACGGGGCGCGCCGAAGTGATCGCCCTGTGGCTGAGGGCCGTCGAGGGGCAACTCCCGCCGCAGTCCCCATCGACCCCATCGACCCCATCGTCCCCATCGTCCCAGCCTCCCGCGCCTCCCCCGCCGCCAAGTCCCGCCCAACCGGATGCGATCGTTCCGCCGCCTCAAATCTTACAGCCTCCGGTTGGCGATTCCTCGCCCAATCAGGAACCGCCCAAGCCGACGGCGGCCCCGCAGCCGAAGGTTCAAGCCGCGCCGTTGCCGCCGCGCAAGATCACTCAAGCGGTGGCCTTGCCCCATCCCGAACCGTTGCCCTTCGCCCAAGGGGCGCAATTGATGACCGGCAGCGGCATCGTCATGGAGGGCGGGCGGCAAATCGTCACCAACCGCCACGTCATCGAAGGCATGAGCGTCATCGCCGTGCGTAACGGCACCGGCCATGTCCGCATGGCGCGCGTGGTCAAAACATCGGCCGAGGACGATCTGGCCCTGCTGGAAATCGACCGGCCGTTTCCGGACGGCGCGGTGATGCCCCTTGCCGATATCGTCGAGCCGCCGCCCGGACGCGAGGCGGTGGTGATGGGGTTTCCGATGATCAATCTGTTCGGCGACGAGCAACCGTCCCTGACCGAAGGCATCGTCGCCAAATCCGCCGGTTTGGGCAACGACCCCAATACCTTCCAGATAACCGCCAAGATCAACAAGGGCAATTCCGGCGGCCCCGTTTTCGACCGGCGCGGCCATTTGATGGGGGTCGCGGTCGGCAAGGTGGACAGCAACGACATCTATCAAAAAAGCGGAATCCGGGTCGAGGACATCAACCTCGGCATCAAAGGGGGGCGGATTCTCCGCTTCCTCGGCAAACCGGCGGCGCCGGAATCCCATCCGGCCGAAATGAGTTTGGAGGACATCTACCAACAAATGCTTCCCCGCACCGTTCTTGTGGCGGCGCAGCGATGAGACCGATCCTTCCCTTGGCGATGCTTGTTTGTTTGCTGTCCGGCTTGGCGCGTGCCGAGTGGGTTCAGGCGGAAGGCGGCTATGCGTATCCCGGCACGGTGACCGAGGCGGAGGCCTGCGCCAATGCCGAGGACCGCGCCCGTACCGACGCGATCCGGAAAGTCACCGGGGAAAATGTCGCGGCGGAGGAAACCCTGCGGTGTTCCGAACAGGGCGACGACGAAGCCCAGTGCGCCCATAATTCCGCGGTGTGGACCAGCTTGGGCGGGGTCATCGTGGCGACCAGGAACCGCACCCAGCAAACCGTCGCCGAACAGGGCTCGTTTCATCGTTGCGAGGTGCGATTCGAGGCCGATGTTCGCATATCGCAAGGAACCGCCGATCCCGGCTTCACCTTGGGCGTGTCGTTGAACGCCGCCGTATACCGCGACGGCGAGGCCATGACCATCAAGCTCAATCCGTCCCAAGCCATGTATGTGCAAATTTTCCAATGGCTGCCCTATGAAAAGGGCGAAGCGCAAGTCGGCCGCCTGTTTCCCAATGGGTTCGATGTCCAGTCGCGGGTCGCCGGAATCGCCACCGTTCCGTCGGAGCAAGGCGGCAAGCGCTACGGTCTAAGGTTGGTCTATCCCGCCGATCAGCCGACGGGAAGGAAGATGGTCGACGAGTATCTGATGGTGGTCGCCACCCGCGCCCCCGTGGTTTTCCGCGACAGCTATACGCTCGACGATTTCCAGAAGGTGCTGGCGGAAATCCCCCGCAACGACAGCCGCATCGTCAAACGCGCCTACAACATCGTCAGGAGCGGCGAATGACCGCCCCGGCGCTGCACCTGGCGGTTCCGGTCGGCATGATCGCCGCCGGGTTGCTGGCGGGCTGCGCCAGTCCAACTTACGTCGACAAGGGCGAGGGCGATGCAGTGACGCTCGGTCTTAACGACGTGACCTTTCAGGTCCACGAATCCTACAAGAAATCCCCGCCCGATTGCGTCGCGGTTCTGCCCTTCACGGTCAAATCGCCGTCCGATCGTCCGGTCGCCGCCGAGGATGTCGCCAAGGTTCGCCAATCCTTCTATGCCCACCTTTCGGTCCAATCCAAGCGCACCGTCAAATTGGAACGGGTCGATCACGAACTGGCCGAGGCCAGGGACGACCGCAAGGCCTTGGGCGAGCGGTTGAAATGCGGCGCGGTGATCGAAGGTCAGGTCAGCGAATACGGCAATACCTTTTTGGCGGTGTATTCCCGCGTCGCCGTCGGAATCGAGGTCAGGATGATCCGCGTCGCCGACAACGAGGTGTTGTGGGAGGGCAGCCACGTTGCCGTCAGTCACGGCGGGTCGATCCCCCTCGATCCGGTCGGGTTGGCCATGGGCATGGTCGATGCGGCCAGCAACATGCGCGACGAGCAGGTTCTGCGGGTCACCGACGATGTCGCCCGCCGTTTGGTTTCGACCATACCCGACAATCGAGTGGCGGCGTTGGACGATCCCGGCGACCCCGTCCCCAGGATCGCCGCCAGCGATCCCACGGACACCCCAATCCCGACCCCCACCATCCCGCCCGACGATCTGGCCCTGTCGGAAAAATTGCTGGCGGACGGCGACCTTGCTGGTGCGCTCAACGCCGTCAACCGCGCTCTTGCCGCCGATCCAACAATCGCCAAGGGATGGTTCGTCAAGGGCCGCATTCTGATGCTTGAACAGGATTACGCCGGAGCCGAACCGGCCATCGTCAAGGCGGTGGCCATGGATCGCGGCAACACCAAGTACTTGAATGCTCTGGGGGCGATCAACGCAGCCAACGGAAAGGCCGATCGCGCCTTGGCCGCCTATCGGATGGCGCTGTCCGCCGATCCCGCCGACGGTTTCGCTTGGTACAACACCGCCGTCATTCACTACAACCAAGGCAATACCGTCGAGGCGGCGGACGGTTTCTACGCCGCCGGTCTTTCCTATGTCAAAGCGGCGGACTATGTCAAAGCCGAGCGCGCCTTGACCGACCTTAACGGGTTGGCCAAGACCGGCTTGCCGTTGTCCAAAAAAGTCAAAACTCTTGAAGACGCCATCGCGGCCAAAACACGGAGTCAATCATGAAAACGCGCATACACACACTGTCGATCCTAAGCTCGGTTTTATTTATCGCCGCCTGCGCGTCTTCGCCGCAGCCGGGCACTCAGGCCTACATCGCCCAGCAGGAACAGAAAAAGCAGGACGCCCGGCAGGAAACCGTCAAGGGCTCGGTGACCGACTTGCCGTCATGGTACACCAGCCCTCCCGCCGACGAGAATTCGATCTTCGCGCCGGGCACGGGAACTTCGTCCGATCTGCAATTCGCCGAGGACAAGGCGGTGCTGGGGGCGAAGCGGGCGCTGGCCGATCGCATCAACAGCAAGATATCGTCGAAGCTTAAGGAGCTGATTTCCGAATCGGGGACCAGCGAAGACGTTCAGGTGTCCGCCGAAAGCGAACGGGTGACCAACAACCTGATCACCGAGGTCAATCTGGCCGGTTACAACGTTACCGAAAGGAAATACCTTCCCGCCGGAAATCAGTACCGGGTTTACGTTCTGCTGCAATACCCGCTGGGCAACGCCAATCGCGTCCTGGTCGAGCAGGTCAACCGCAACAATCTTCTGCAAAGCAAGCTGCGCTCGTCCAAGGCCTTTCAGGAATTGGAGAAGGATATCGAGGATGCCAAGGCGAACGGCGGCAAACCGGCCGATGCCAAACCGGAAGACAAGAAGGAAGAGTGAGGCGTTTCTAAAGATTTCGCAGGTCGGTGGCGATTTGGTGAATCACCGGTCGCCAATCCGCCGGGCTGGGCTGGCGAAACAGTTTCATCGTGTCGTACCAAGGGGTGTCGTCCCGATTCAGCATCCACCGCCAGTCGGGTGAAAAGGGCAGCATCAGCCAACAGGGAACGCCCAGGGCGCCGGCCAAATGGGCGACGGCGGTATCCACCGAGATCACCAAGTCCAAATTGGCCAGAACGGCGGCGGTATCGGCGAAACTTTCCAGTCGCGGGGCTAGGTCGATTCCCGGACCGGGCCATGGTCTGTCCTTTTGTAGACCGAACCATGAAATTCCGGGAACGTCCCACAGCATGGACATCAGCGAGATGGGGATGGTGCGGTTGCGGTCGTTCTGGTGGTCGCGGCGTCCCGCCCAAACCAGCCCGATGCGGGGGCGGTCAAAACGGCCGAGGGCGTCGCGCCAACGGTCAAAGCGAAGCGGGTCTGGCCGCAAATAGGCGCTTCCGTCGATGTCGGCAAGATCGACGTTCAACTCATACGCCAGACTCATCAGCGGGCAGTGCAGATCGAACGGGGGAAGGGGGGTGCCCCAAGGCACGATTTCGGCCACGCCGTCCAGACATCCCAGCAAATCGGTCAATGAATCCGGAATCTTAAGGATCACGCGGCCCTGTTTCGCAATCCGGGGGATGAACCGGCAAAATTGGATGCTGTCGCCGAAGCCCTGTTCGGCATGGACCAACAGCGTTCTGCCCGCAAGATCCTCGTTATGCCAGCGGGGTTGAGCGAAAGTCCTAAGCGGAAAAGCCGGAACGGCGTCGTGCAGACGCCATTCATATTCGGCCAGCCCTTCCGGCAGCCGTCCGTCCAACAGCAATGCGTGCGACAGATTGAAATGAACTTGCGGGGAATCGCCGGAACAAGTCAGCAGTTCTTGGTAGCAGGCGATAGCGTCGTCGATGCGCCCTTGTTTTTTCAAAACATGTCCCAGATTGTTGACGGCCTGGGCAGAGTCCGGCAGGCTTTTAAAAATCGCTTCGGCCTCGCCCAGACGCTCTTGACCATCGAACGCCAAGCCAAGATTGTTTAGCGCCTTTTCGTGTTCGGGATCCATAAGCAGCGCGGCTCGCGCCTTGTCTTCGGCCTCGGCGAATCGGCCCAGCGCGTTCAGGGCCAGCGCCTGATCCGCCAGAACGTCCGAGCTAGGGGGCATGAGGTCCAGTTCGGCCAGCATTTCGGGCCATTGCTGGGACTGGTAAAGGAACAGGATCAATGCCGCGCGGATGTCGCCATTGTGGGGGGCAAGGTCCAGCCCATTTCTCAACGTTCGGATGGCGCCGTCCACTTTGCCGGTCTTCGCCAGGATTAATCCCAAAGCATGACGAGACTCGACGTGACCGGGATTGGCGTCGACGGACTTGCTTAGACTTTCCACCGCCAATTCCATCAGGCCTTGGGCGGCAAAGGCCAACCCGGCGGAAAAGTCCGTCAGGTCTGTTTGCTGTTTCGGGCGGCCATCGTCATGCATCGTGCGTGGAGTGAGGTCTTGTTTCGGGATATATAAAATATTCTTTAGTCTAGCACATCAGCCTTTCGAACTGAATAGGGCTTGGAAAAGGTGGGTAACGCGTAACTTACGTTTTTTCAGAGTGACAAAAAAAGTCGGGGTGGCTATCTTCTGACGGTAACGCGTTACCAGGAGTCGTCATGGCGTTAACACCCGCGGAAAAGCAACGCCGCTATCGGGAACGGAACAAGGATCGTCCGACACCGGCCAAGCAAATTCGAGAATTAAAGGCCCGTGTGGCCGAACTTGAAGCCAAGCTTGGCGGCGTCCCAGATCCGATCAACATTACGATCCAAGCCATCGACGATACGGTATTCCATCAATGGGAACAGGCGATGGGGCGGAAAAAGGGGCCAACGCAATAAGCTAGTGTCCCGATTCGGAAATTCGTTATACCAAAATCCAGCGTCTTTCGAATTTCCGAATCGACAAGAACACTAGCTAGCCCCGAAGGTCGCGATGACGAGACTGCCGTTATCGGCGTATTCGACGGAATCGAACGCCAAGCTGCGGGCAAGGGCGATGCCGCGGCCGTTGATTTTGTTGATCAGGTCGACGGTTCCGGAATCGTAAACGCTCCAGTCAAATCCTTCCCCGCAATCCTTGATGGTAACGGCGGCCCTGTCGTCCATGCGCCTGAAAGAAATCGAAACGATTTTCTCGGCGTTTTCCGGTAAGGCCAGCAGGCGGGCGAATTCGTTTTCCCAATTATTTTCCAGGATCAGATTCCTTTTTACGTCACCGCCGATACCTAAATTGCCGTGTTCGATGGCGTTGGCGACCAGTTCCATCAGTCCCATCATCACTTCGGTGGAATCGTCGGCGGTTTGACTGATCAGCCAGCAGACGGACCTGCCCTCGTCGATCGATCTTAGGTGGAACGTGGCATCCTGCATGAAGCTTGCGCTGTCCAAGGGGGTGAAGTAGCTGAACATCAATCGGTCCTGCTGTCTTGTATTGACGGCGGAACGAATGATCGCCAACAGGATTTCTTGTTCGTAAGGCTTGGTGATGTAGTAATAGGCGCCCGCTTCGATGCCTTCCTTGATGCTGTGAGGCTCGGATTCGGAGGTTTGCATGACGACCGGGATCTGGCGCAAATCGGTATTGTTGTGAAGAAGTTTGAGCAGCGACAGACCGTCAAGCACCGGCATGATGCGGTCGATGACGATGGTATCGAATTTCTGCGGCGCGGCTTTCAGGATATCGAGCGCTATTTGCCCATTCTCCGCCGTTACAACTGTAAATCCGCTGCTTTCAAGGGTATAGCCGATGATCTGGAGATAGATTGAATCGTCATCGACGACAAGAATGGTTCCGGCGTCCGTCATAGCATATCCATATTACAAAATTGCACTGTCATATGTCTTAATCCGTAGGTCCTTGGTCAAGTTACCATAACATAGCCGACGCGCTCGAACAAGTCCAGCCCCGGTTTCCGCATCATCCGGCTCCGCTGCCGGGAAGTTCGAAGGGGATCGCGTTGATCGTTTCGACGACGCTGGTCAGACGTAGTGATAGCGTTTCGCTGATCGCCCTGATGGTTTCCTGGTCGGCACGATTTAGAATTGCTTGTTCCAACCGGGCGGAAAGTTCCTGCACCCCCGTAATTCCCAAAATCCCCGATCCGCCCTTCAGGGAATGGGCCAAGCGTCGCGCTTCGGTTTCGTCACCCGACGCCAAACAAGCCGCGACCGTGCTGACCGTTTGATTGTTGATGGAGGCATATTCTCTAAGAATCTTCAGATAGCGTTCGGGCTTGCGATTGAACTTCAGTCCCATGTCGAAATCGATCCAGGGGTTGGCGTTCAGGATTTTCCTCATCGCCGCGTCGCTGTTCGATTCGACGTCATGGTCCGACCCCGGCGGCCCGTTGGGTGCCGCCACGGGTTTCGTGACGATGGGGCGCGGAAGCCATTTCAGCAACACGGCGTAAAAGGCCTCGGGCATGATGGGTTTGCCCATGTGGTCGTTCATTCCGGCGTCCAGGCAGCGCTGCCGGTCTTCGGCGTAGGCGTTCGCGGTCATCGCCACGATCGGAAGATTTTGAGCGTTAGGAAGCTGGCGGATGGCTTTGGTCGCCGTCAGACCGTCCATGACCGGCATTTGCATGTCCATCAGGATAAGATCGAAGGATCGCGATCGGATGGCGTCGACCGCGTCCTTGCCGTTTACGACGATTTCGGCTTTCAGTCCGACGTCGCCCAGCATGCCGACAATCACATTTTGATTGGTACGGTTGTCCTCGGCAATCAGAATGCGGGCGCTTTTATAAAACGTGGACAACTGACGTTCCTGTTCCGCGGGATCGATGTCGGCGGCGCGGACGCATTCCGATTCCGACGCGGGAATAAGGACGGCTTCGAACCAGAACAGGCTGCCTTTGCCCGGGGTGCTCTTCAGCCCCACGCCGCCGCCCATCAATGTTGCCAGCTTTTGGGTAATCGCCAGTCCCAGTCCCGTGCCGCCGTACTTTCGGCTGATGGTGTTGTCGGCTTGTTCGAAATTGGCGAATAAGCGCGATTGAGCCTCTTCGGAAATTCCCACGCCGGTATCTTCGACTTCGAAGCGAATGACGTTTCCCGGATGGCCGCGCGAAGGGGCCGCCCGCAGGGTAACCGATCCATGGTCGGTGAATTTGACCGCGTTGTTCAGATAGTTAATCAGGCACTGACCAACCCGGACGGAATCGCCGACCACGAAATCCGGAACCGCGGGGTCCTTTCTCACGTCCAACAAGATGCCCTTTTCGGATGCGCCCACGGAGGCAAGTTCCACGGTATGCTTAATCAAATCCGGCAAGTTGAACACCGTGGTATGCAATGCCAGTTTTCCCGATTCGATTTTGGAAAAATCCAGGATGTCGTTGATGATCCCCAGCAAGTGCTTGCCCGACGAAATGATGCCTCCGATCGTCGATACGTTGTCCGGCTCTTTTACGTGTCGCTGCAAATGGCTTGATAATCCGAGAATGGCGTTCAAGGGCGTGCGGATTTCGTGGCTCATATTGGCGACGAAGGCGCTTTTGGCTTCGTTGGCCGCTTCCGCCGCTTCCTTGGCGTGCGCCAATTCGATAGTGCGGTTTTGCACCAGTTCTTCAAGGTGATGGTGATAATGGGCAAGTTGCTGGGCTAGGCTTCTGCTTTCCGAGATATCCCTGACGATTTTCGAAGCGCCGATGATGGCGCCGTGCTCGTCGAGGATCGGAGAGATCGAAACCGAGACGGCGATCAGACTTCCGTTCTTGTGACGCCGTTCCGTTTCGTAACGGTTGATGTGTTCGCCGCGCTTGATGCGCTCCATCAAAAGCGTTTCGCTTTCGATGCGCTCGGAAGGGAACACAATGGTTATCGGCTGTCCGATCGCCTCTTCGGCGGTATATCCGAAAATGTTCTCGGCGGCAGGCGGCCAACTGGTGATGACACTGTTCAGATCCTTGCCAATGATGGCGTCGTCCGAGGCCTCGATCACGGTCCTGAACCATGACTCGGATTTGTGCAGCGCTTCCTCGGCTTGTTTGCGCAAGGAAATGTCCTCGATCACCAAGATGAAATAGTCGGGACTTTCTTTCCTGTGCCTGACTCCCGAAATCGAGATTTTGACCCAGACGGGTTTTCCGCTTTTATGTAAATAACGTTTTTCGGCGACGTGTCTGGAAATCTCGCCGGAGTTCAGCCGGCGTAAAGCCTTCCGGTCGGTGTCGATGTCGTCGGGATGGGTTATGTCCTCGAACGACATATTCTGCAATTCGGCGTGTTCATATCCCACGATGTCGCTAAAAGCCTGATTGACGCGCAGCCATCGGCCGTCCGGGGCCAACAACCCGATTCCCGATGCAGCCTGTTCGAAGGTTACGTCGAAGCGCGTCTCGCTGGCTTTCAAAAGCGCTTCCGCCAACTTCCTTTCGGTGACATCGCGGGTAATTCCGAACACGCCGACGATATGTCCGTGTTCGTTCCGCATCGGTCCCTTGGTCACCAACAGGGTTCGTTTTTGTCCATCCAAAGGGGTGAGGATTTCCTCATAGGTTATGGCCTTGCCCGTTGACATGACGTTTTCATCGGTCCTGCGGATTTGAGCGGCCAGTTTCGGCGGAAACAGAAAGGTGTCGTCGCGGCCAATGATGTCCGCGACCTTTTTGCGGGTTATTCGCGCCGCGCTTTCGTTGATCAACAGATACCGGCTGTTCAGATCTTTGACGAAAATGGCGTCGGTGGAACCGTTCATCACCACCTCCAAAAGCTGCTCGACTTGTTTGAGCCGTTCTTCCTTGTCAATGTGGGCGCTGATGTCGACGGCCAAGCCGATCACCGCGTCTTCGGCGTTGTAGGTGAACGGATGAACCGAGGTTTCAAGTTCCACGATTCGGCCGTCGGCATGGCGGACGCCAATGCGGCCTTGATGTTTTTGCGCTTCGGCGGCTATTAACGTCTGAAAGGAATCGGCGGCCAGAACGCCATCTATGGATGGCATACCCAGAAGCAGGGACGGAGAATCGTGGCCGACCATTCGGACGAAAGCCGGGTTGACGTAACGGAAGCAATTGTTCTGAATAACGAAAATTCCCGACGGCGCTTGATCTGCCAGACTAAAAAATTTGGCGTCGCCCGTCGCCATGCTTAACCAGCCCCAACCCGGCACCTTGTCGCCGACCGACAAAGCCGTTTGTTCGGAAGGCACGGAATGCATCGCCGCGAACAGCACCGGCACGGTCAGGACCACTAAGGTCAGTCCCTTAACCGTCGGAAAACTGATCTCGGTATTCAGTGCGGCCAGAAACGATAGGATGCTGTCGGGGCAGAAGATCCATAAGGACGCGAAAAGCGCGTAACCGATCGCGGCGGCAAGGGCGTAGCGGGTGCGTACCGGCAAGGCCACCAAATTTATCTCCACTTATTAAAATATATCCGGGTGCCTATTGAGCGGTAATCACGAAACCATAATAAAATTGAACATACAATCCTATAATATTGAGGAAAAGGCGCGATATATAAGAGAATATTCAGAAGTAAGGTCGGCCACTATACAGAAGTAAGGTGCAATTTTTTACGCGCCGCCGTGACGGAAACTGGTTCCGTCACGCATTCTCAGCAGAAATTAGAAACGCCTTCGTCAGAACCACTCGACTCCATCGTCATCGTTTGTTGCGGACATTTCGTGCGGCATAAGAAAATACAGAGGTCTCTTGTCCCAGTGGGTACTCTGCACCCATCCCTTGTAGGGAACGTCATCGGTGACGATGTGGGATCTGAACCAACTTACGACCAGCGCGGGCAAATCATCGACGGCCGATTTGTCGCCCCTCCGATACTCGGAGGTCATTCGTCTTATTCTGTTTCGAAATTGGTCGTGCTTGTTTTTGTGATCGTAAAGTCGCGGATAGTTGGCTGCTCTCATCGCCAACTCTTCGCGGTTGAAATGCCCTGTGACATAGTCTTCGAGCATGGACAGACAGTTCTCAAGAATAAGTTCATGATGGCCGGATAGTTTCGATTCGATCATGACCTTGGAAATTTCGAAAAACGACTTATGATCGGCATCGACAATATCGCCGTCGACGCTGATGGATTCGTCCCAGTTTAAATAAGCAACGGAATCAGTTTTCAAGGATTCGTCATTCAGAACGGCGTCGCCAACCGGCAGCCCTTCGGCCGGTTTGGAATAGGATTTACGTCCGTTTGAAATAGGGAATGGTCTATTCATTTTCGCCCCCTCTGGAATAAAGTCGTGTACAGCCGCCTATGACTGAACTGATAGGTAATATGACGTGTGTGGGAAGGGGGGCGTATCCCCATTTGGGGAGGGGTGCGGACTATAACGCTATAGATATATAACGGTGTTCGCCTTATAAAAGCATCGTTCCGATTTTATTGAAAAGAAACGCCAGCATCCAAGCGAAGGACAACGAGTAGGCGAGGGAAACGCCCGCCCATTTCCAACTGCCGGTTTCCCTGGCGATGATGGTAAGGGTGGACATGCACGGGGCATACAGCAGGGTGAAGATCATGAAGGCTAGGGCCGTGCTGGCGGGCATGGCCTTTGCAATCGCCTCGGTAAGGGCGCTGGAGCCTTTTTCCTGGGCGTATATGACGGCATAGGTTGCCACCACCACTTCCTTGGCGACGAAGCCGGTCATGATGGCCGATGATTCATGCCACGAAAAGCCCAGCGGCTTAACCATCGGGGTTACCGCGATCGAGGCGCGGCCCAAATAGCTTTTCTCAAGTTTTTCCTGGGCCTGCGCGGCGCTCAAGGACCGGAGCGTTTCCGTCCTGGCGTCGCTCTCGGGCTGTTCGGCGGCTGTGGAAATGGCAGCGTTGTAATCCTGGCTGTACGCCACGTCGCGGGGAAATTCCTGCAAGAACCAAATGACGATCGACCCCGCCAGGATGACGCCGGTTACCTTGGCGACAAATCCTTGGGCGCTATCCCACATGTGATGAAGAACCGAATGCAAGGTCGGAATGCGATAAGGGGGCAGTTCCATCACGAAGGCGTCGCTGCCGCTGCCGGGAATAATCCGGTTGAGCAGGATCGCCGAAATCATGGCGGCGGCGATCGATGCCATGTACATGGCGAACACCACGGTTCCGGCAAACCGGGAAAAGAACGCACCCGAGAACAGAATGAACGTCGGCAGACGGGCCGAGCAGCTCATGAACGGAGAAATCAGAATGGCGATCAGGCGGGCGCGTTTGTTGCTGATGATATTGGTCGCCATGACCGCAGGGACGTTGCAGCCGAATCCGGCGACCATCGGAATCAGGGTGGTTCCGTGCAAACCGAAACGGTGCATGATGCGGTCCATCAGAAAACTGGCGCGGGACAAATATCCGGTGCCGCTTAATATCGCCATGAAAAAGAACAGGATCACGATGTTGGGCAAGAATACGATCGTGCCGCCGACGCCGGCCATCACGCCGTTTACCACCATGTCGTGGAACATGCCTTCTGGAAGCAGCCCGTCGACGAATTTGGTGCTCCAATCCACGGCCGCCTTGATCCACTCGGTGGGGATTGCGCCCAGGCTGAAGGTGGTTTCGAACATGATCCACATGATGGCAAGCAGCAGCGGCAATCCCAGGGTGCGGTTGAGGAAGAAATTGTCCAGGGTTCTGGTCAGCTTGAAGCGGTCCTGGGCGTTTTCCTCCTGCTGTCGGGCCTCCAGCAGCAGGCCGTGGGCGAACGCGAAGCGGGCCGAAGCCAGCATGGTGGCGGCGTCCTGATCGTGAGTGTGCTCCAGATTGGAGCGTTCCTGGGAAATCTCGCTGACGAATTCGGGGTGGTCGCTTTCCTGGCGGATGATGTCGTCGTCGCCCTCAAGCAGCTTGATGGCCAGCCAACGCGAACGCGATGCCGTCATCTTTTGCGGGTGCAGTCTGTCCAGGTGATCTTGCACCCTGGCGATGGCGTCTTCCAGATGCTGATCGTAACGCAGCCGGGCCAGGGGCTCCTCTTGCGACGACGCCAATTGGGCGATCGCGGCCTTAAGATCGTCCACGCCTTCCTTGGTCAGTCCGTTGGTTGCGATCACCGGCGAACCCAAGGCATCCGCCATCAACTTGGTGTCGATGACGATGCCGTTCCGCCGGGCCTCGTCGATCATGTTGAGCACGGTGATGCGTTTGATCCCGGTTTCGATAAGCTGGGTGGACAGAAAAAGGTGCCGGTCCAAATGTCCGGCATCCAGGACGTTGACGATGATGTCGGGATGCTGATCGTTAAAATAGTCCTGGCCGATTTTCTCGTCGGGCGATTGCGAGTTCACGGAAAAGATTCCGGGAACGTCGACAACCCGCATGACGCGCCCGTCATGGGTGATTTCACGGGACGAGATGGACGTGGTGACCCGGGGGTAATTCGCCACGGGGTTGTTCGATCCGGTCAGGGCGTTGAACAAACTGGTAACGCCGACATTGGGGTTTCCCACCAAGGCCACGGTAATTGGGGATGTCATGAATAAGGCCCTGCCGGGTTGATGAATTATACCTTTAAGCGGATTTGGATTATCTGGGCTTCGGTGTTGCGGAAACCCAAATTGGCGTTCATCAAGGTATACATCCTGGGGTCTCCCAACGGCGCGGTACGGTCCAGGGTGATCGCGGCGCCGGGGACAACCCCAAGAGACGCCATCCGTCGCTTGAGTTTTCCGTCATCGGTATCGATTCCGACGATTTCCCCTTGTTGCCCGGGGGCCAATTCCGCAAGCGTGATGCTGGTTTCGTCTGAGCGCGCCCTCATATTGAAAAGCCCTCTGTTGAGATTAATTTTTAATACTGATCCTGATCGAAAAGATTTGTCAATCCCCTAATCATCGACATCCGGCTTGACACGAATCCTTTCGTTGCAATCGGCACAGGCAAGGCGGCAATTGCATTATTCTGTGTGTTGTTGGCAAGTGTATCAACAGTAATTGTGTTGTATATTATTGTGAGATATATAAGTGTAAATAATCATTAAAATTGTGCGTATATTGGAGGCAAAATTTTGGGTCTACCTCAAAGATGGGGGCACTGGGGAAAAGCGGCTAAGATTTAGTCGCCAAACCACGATCCCAGGAGCCTCCCCCCAATGCTTGCCGACGATATTATCACGGGCCTTCCCTTTCTCAAA